>MDTB01104697.1_pt1 | contig 23290 bp, 28 predicted proteins | sample 811161 | NCBI WGS metagenome assembly MDTB01 (sample SAMN05326650, study PRJNA326480) | marine metagenome | isolation source: seawater | place: Mediterranean Sea | collected 2009
ATCTATACATTCAAGATTATACCGGTGACAAAAATCCATTTAAGCCAGGTACACCTAGTTATGATGTAACAGATAGGCTCCACCTTGGATACGCAAGACTTTATTCAAAAGATTATAATGTTTTAGAAAGAATCATGATGGAATCACAAGCAGCCGGTTATAATACAGGAGATAGAGTTCATGATCGTTTTTTAAACATGGATCCGACAAAGCCACCAAAATATTCAGGACGACATTATAAACACAAAACAGGCAAGTATAATCTAACTGTGATGGAGACTTAATATGAAATTAACCAGAAAAGAACTTAAACAACTAATAGAAACTTTTATTGGAGGTAAATCAAAAAGAAGTTCTGCTGTCGCTGACATGTCGACAATAGGATCCCATCCAGATTTAGATGAAAATCTGTTAAAACCTTTTAAAGAAAAAGTACTCAATCATGAAAAATTTAAAGATCCGGAAGAGAAAGAGTTTAATGAAGAGCTTAAATATAAATTTGAAACACTGCTCAATATGCCCGATAAAAAATTCGTACTATCAGGTTTTCATAATGCAAAAATTTTACAACTGTTATCGAAAGATGATTATAATAAAGTAAGAAAAATAATTAGTGATTATAATCTCTTAAAAACAGCGCGCACAATAAACAAACCCTATGAGGGCGCACCATATAAGTCAGTTAAAGGAACATCTACTGATGAACGATATGCAATTCGTCAGGCGCAAAGAGATGATCCTAATTTTGAAACCAGGTTATCACAGCGAATTGGAGAAATTATGGGTGATCCTGTTGCTTTTGTCAAAAAAATATTTAAAAGCTTCAACGACTTGTTAACACCTGATGGCATTATTATTGAAGAAGTTATTTCTGAAATCATCATAGAACTTGATGTTAGATATGGAAAAATATATTCTAGAGGGGATATTCAACCTGCTGTTGAAAAAATATTATTTGATGAATTTAACTTAAAAGATATTGTATTCGATATAACAGGTGGTCTGGAAGAGCACTCTGAATACTTAGATTTGACAGATCTTGGGAGTGCCATTGATGAAATTTTATCAGACTTATATGATGATACTCCTATAGTATCAATATTGAAAGAATTAAAGAGTCAAGGCTATGATGAAACGTTTTACAATGAATCTTTTCAAGATATGAGCGGGCAATATCTTATGCCTAATTTTGATCCAAACACTTATTTAAGCATAATGAAATATTATTTGCTAGACAGGATTAGAAAATTCTACACCAATAAACTTGGTTTTGATGACCAAGTAATATATAGTTTAGTGTAGTCGAAAAGATGTTAGAAATAGGAGATATTAAAATGACTAGTCACTTAAAAGAAAATAATACTTCATACTTTAATCACATGAAATATGCGCTAGCGTATTCAAAAGAAAGCGCGAAAGCAATGTGTTATTTTGCAGTTCACGCTTTTTTTCCGAATGTTTATGTTTTTAATGGCTCCAGAAAAATAGAATACTTAAATTTACTTATTAAATCGAGGAAAAAATGAAAGTTTCAAGAAAACAATTAAGAAAAATAATAATTAATGAACTCAACCTAAATCCATTTTCCAAAGCCAACCCTAAGAAAATGTTCATAGGTGAAGATATGGATGATTTAGCAAAAAATTTAAAAGAGGCGCTAATTAGCAAAGTAACAGGCGGAAGAGCAACAAGTGATTTTGATCTTTATAATTTTTATGTAAAATTAGATGATAATACTCATGTTGCTGTCGTAAAGAATTCTTCTTTTGACAAGGGTTATCGTGGTAAATTCAAAAAGAATTACAGGCCTTTTACTGAATATGAAGAAGCGCTAATGCAAAAGCTAACAGGATTCTAATATTGCCTCAGGTTTCTTAGTCTTCTACCGATGTGTTCAGAAACAAAGCTTCTAGGTTCTTCGTCTTCGTCTTCATCTTCGTCTTCTTCAAAAGGTATAGAAAGTTGCTCAAATTCACTTTCTTCATCTTCATCAGAATCGAAATCGAAATCGAAATCTTCGTCTTCACTCGGTATGTCAAAATCTTGTTCTAGATCATCTTCATCTGTGTCGATATCAAAGTCATCTCCTGAATCAACGTCTACATCACCTCGCTCCATTCTATCTCTTCCTTCTTGCGCATTGTCAACTATTATTTGTGCCTGCCTATCGTTGATAAAAGTAAGAAAATAAGCAAGCGCGTAGGCCGGACCAAAAATTAAATTAAAAGTAATGGAAAAACTACAAATTGCTTTAAAAGCTGATGCTAATCGTGGATTACCGCCTCTTTCTTCAAACATGTCAGCAGGTACTTGACAAATATATTTTTTAATAAAATTAGGAATCGCAGTCAATATAGCAGCTAGTTGCTTTCTACCTGCTTTTGTGGTCAACATTTCTATTAAAAGTTCTTCTCCTAATTTTAATAAGATTTTTTTGGCAGCTGTTTGATATTGTTCGCTTAAGAGTTCGGCATTGTCATATACCATTATTTTCTTTTCTTCATTTAATATATTTCTCAATTGAACTCTGGAAATTTTTTTTCTATTATGTTTCATTACACTCTCCTTTTACTTGGCTTAAAAATAATTATATTTAAAATATTCTAATTGATAAAAATTGACATGAAACATTTTAAAAACTATGAAAAAATTAAATTAAATATCGGTGGCGTAAAATATGATCTTTTAGTTGCTGATACTCATCAAAAACAAATATTAGGCTTGTCTAATATTCATTATTTACCTGCGCGGATAGGTATGATTTTTATTTATGACGACTTAGATTACCGTACTTTTACAATGGAAAAAACTAATATAAAACTTAAAATTATTTTTTTAGATGAAAATTATGAAATTGTTAATATAAAAACAGGGTATCCTAGGCAAAAACAAGGAGTAAAATCAAGTGAAAAATGTAAATATGTAATTGAAATACCTGTTTGATTCATTAGCATATAGTTATCAATATGCCTGTTCGTATTGGTGACATTGTGGTTTTAATTAAAAGCGAAGATAGGAAAAATTATGACTTCTTCGATGAAATGAATTTTCCTGGATATATGCTAGTAATAGACTGTATTGCATCTTCAGAAAATCAAAATAATGTTAGATCGGCATGTAAAATAATAACATATGCAGGTAAAGTTAATTGGATTGCTAATTATAAAATTAAAGTTGTGAGTAAAATAAATGAACAAATTAGATCAACAAACGATGCTACAAATAATTAAACATAAAAGAAGAATCAAGAGAAGATTAGGAAAAATGACTAGATATTCACTTGCCAGCCAGAAGTTACATTTTGATATTCCTAATAATCTTGCAAGACAAATTGAAAAACAAATTGCAAATAAAAAGTATGGTGCAGTGCTTGCCTTGTTAGCAATCAACAGTAATAAAATTAATCGAAATTTTGGAGAAGAAAGATGAAGCTAAATAGAAAAATATTAAGACAGCTAATCAAGGAAGAAATGGAAAGGTTATCTTATGCTAGTAAAGATCAAGGTTTTACTTTTGGTATTGAGCATCTTTCTGACTACTTTGATGATCAAGATGCTAATGATATTATTGGCCATACATGACAAACGCATGTAAAGAGGAAGGTTTCCTCTCTAGACGAAAGAAAGAAAAAGAAAAAGACGAAGAAAAGAAAAAAGAAGCCAAGTAACAGATGGTATTTTGGTGCTGGGAGGCACTATCACCACGATGACGACTGGGATGATTTTGGTGGTTTTGATGGTGACTTTGGCGGTGGCTCTGGTGATGGTGGCGGTGGCGGCGAATAAAATTTAAAAAAGTTTGAATAAAAGCTCTTCGGATAATATAATTTAATATAGAGGGGTCTTTTTTATGTTTTTACTGTCCGTGTTTTTGCAGGTCGTCTGCGCTTGGTTTTATGGTCATTTATTAGAATATTTTTTACATCGGGTTATGCATGATTTTAAGCGTTTCCCGTTTTTTTTTAAGCATCATTTTGGCGGACACCATAGAATATCACGAAAAAATGAGATGAAAGACAACAGTTATATAAACATTTATACAAAGTCAAGTTTATTTGAGGTGCTTGGACTACTTACTGGCGTCGTTGTTCATCTTCCACTTGTTTTCTTTTTCCCTTTTGCATACATTACATTATTACTTAGCGTCGGTCAATATTATTGGATGCATAGAAAATCTCATATCGATGTTGAATGGGGTAAAGAATATATGCCATGGCATTACAAACATCATATGTCTAAAGACCAACACACTAATTGGGGTGTTAGGTCTGACATTATCGACAAGATATTTAAAACTTCTCAATAAGCGTATAATTATATATAGAATTATTTGTTTGAGGATAAACTATCATGAATCTAAATGAGCGTAAGTTAAAAAGAATATTGCGTGAAAATAAAATAAGTAGAAGCGCACTTAAAAGAAGAATAATTGTAGAAGCAAAAATACATCAATATAACAGCTTGTACAAAAAAAATTTAATAGAGATGGCTGATAACATCATTGAGTCAGAAAAATTAATGCATTATAATGGCTATGATCAATATCAAATTAATCTTAATTCCATGAAAATTGCACGTCGATACGAAAATATTAACATGGCACTCAAGGAAGGAATACTAGATGGTGTACTGGATGCAGGAGGATTTGCGCTTAGTAGAGTAGGTGGCGGATCAATTGACGCTTTAAAACAATCGCTTATTGAAATTGTTCTAGAGTTTTTTAACGTTGATGTAAAATCTCCACTCGGAAGAATTATAGTCAATGCCTTGGAAAATATTGAATTAACAAATATTTCAAAATATTTTAAAGCAGATTCTTGTAAAGAAATTGCTAATCTAATTCACAATTCCTTATCAGAAGCACTCATGGAATTTTTATCAGAAAAATTTGATTTACCATATCCCCTGGCAAGGAAAGGTTTGACAGGTGCAACATTTCAAGAAGCAATCATGACAATAATAAACGATGATTTACTTCCTGTTTTAAATTTAAAAATGAGTGAATACGTGTGCCAAATAGACATGACTGGTTTATCTAAAAAATTAAAAGCAATCGTGGGTAGCTCCGGAGGCCTTAGTAAATCTAGTTCTACTAGATCGAGTGACAGCGGCCTTTCTAAAAAAAGTTCATAAGGTGAAAAATGAAAAAAGATATTTTATTAATAAGTGAAAAAGATTTAAGGTCAACAATCAAAAATAAAATAATACTTGAAGAAGGACCATTAGATTCAACATATTCTGATTTTGTTACTAAGTATAAGCAAGACAAAGAATCAGGAGTGTTAGCTTCGCAAAAAAGAGCAAAAGCTAAAGCTGATAGTGAAAGTGAAGCAGACAAAAAAGTAGTTGACAAAGAAGCAGCTGCTCTAGCAGCTAAAGTTAAAAAAGGAAAAGAATTAAAGCAAGCTGCCACTAAAGGCGCTGATATATCTGAGGAAAAAGGTCCTGCAGCACAGGCATTGAATGCATGTAAAGTGCTTAAAGCAAACTATGAAGCAGGTGATAAGCAAGCGGTATATTCTTTTGCAACAAGATCTTTTAGTCCTACGGCTTTTACTTTTTCTAACGTAGGCGAAGGTGGCGCTTTTAATATGCTACATCGCGTAATAAGAAAATACGCAAGAAAATCAAAAAAAGACTTAAAGTTAATTGATAGAGGTCAAGCTCAAGAAATTGCAAAAACACTAGTCGACTCAACATGGAACAAAATAACTGGAACCGAAGAGCTATCAGTAAAAGATCAGTTACAAACTGAGGGTTTAACTTTTCTTGATATGGGAATAATTGCTGAATCATTTAAAGATCAAGTAGGACAAACTTGGCAAAGAATTGGTAAAGCTGCAATTAATTATGGTTTAGGTGGTTTTGAAAATTGGAAAAAGAATTTACCGGGCTGGTTAAGCGGTGGTGCTAAAACTGAGGCTGAATCAAAGCAATTATTGAAATTTCAAACTAATCAAGAACTCATTGAAATGTACTCAATAATAAATTATAGCGGAATATTATATGGTGAAATGACGAGAGGAGATTGGGGAAATTCTGTCTATAATCCTATATCAGAGAAACTAGATGGCGCGTTCGCTGATCTAGGTGGAGAAATATTAGGATTAGACGAAGTAATAGCGCTTATTGAAGAAGGAATGGCACCGGAAGAAGAAGAGGCAGAAAAAGAAGAAAAAAAAGAAGAACCGGCTAAAAGGAGAAGAGGCGGTAATTACAGAACAGCCCACGATGTCAGAATATCTATTGACACTGCTCCTATTTCTACGCTAATCGGACCTGTTGAAGATTTGGAAGGCTTTGGACCTAAACTCAAGTTCCAGATTGCACAAGCTTTAATTAAGAAGTTACCTAACAATGCAAGAAGTTTTTTTAGAGAGGAATCGTTTGCATTCAACATTAGGTTCCCTAAAAAAGCTTTTTCTGATGATCGCGATATTAAAATAAAGCTTGTAGGAGGATTACCTACTCAAATTGGTCAAAGACTTAGATTTAAATCTTTAATGCCGCTAATAAAAAAGATATTAAGAGTTGCAATGAGAGAAGGATTATCGGGTGTTATATTACCATCAGGTGACAATAACAAAATAATTAGAAAGGAAATGGAAAGAGATGGTATTGACTTTACTGTTGAATTTCCTCCTGGTAAATATTCTGGTAAAGCAAAATTAAGAGAAGCAATATTAAGAGGCATGATTAGAAAACTCATAAGAGGATAACATGTTAATTAGACTTTCAAAGTTAAAAAAAATAATTAGGAATAATTTGTCAGAAGTCTCTCGAATGGATAGGGGTGCTGGTGGTTTTAGTGGTATAGGTGACTTCGATTCTTACGAAGAAGAGTCAGAATCAGATGATGAGAATACTAAAAGGCTTCAAAATTTAAAAATTGATTTTGATTCTGACGATGCTGTTGGTGTTCTGTTTGTTCAAGGTTCAATCAAGAAAAAATCCATTGATGTCAATATTAAAGGAAAAAAAGAAAAAATAACAGGTATAGTTTTCAAGCATGGAAAATTTAACCAAGAAAATAAAAATAATTTTTCTCACCGTCCAAAACGTTACATTCTAGCACTGTCACAAAACAAAAAAAACAAAAGCTTGATATACGGTAGAAGAGCAGGAAAAAAAGGTTTTTACGAATTGAAACCAGATGAAGAATCATTTATTTTAAAAGCCCTATTAAACCCGTCAGGTGATGCAGTGGGATCAAAATTTAAAGAAGTTTCTGCCCAAACTAGTGTTGCTGTGAGGCGACTTTCTGATCGCATTAATAAAAGATTAAAGGAGTTATAATGAGTAATTCAAACTGGCAAAAAGAATTCTTTAGTTTGCTGAATGAAAAATCTGTTCTAAAAAATATAAAAATGAGATTTGACCCAGAGAATGAATCTGATATTGGAGATTCTGCTGTTTCTGATGAGCAAGCAGAAAAAGAAAACGTTTTAGACGAATATGATGTCAATTATTATAGTGATGACAAAGTTGGTTCTAAAGTAAGTAGCACAATTGAAGAAAGATTAGATGATGAACTATTTAAAAAATTCGTGAGCAAAAAATTACAGGATATATTTGTTGGTGATCCTGCCAATGATATCTTAGATATGCTTAAGAGGACTGCAGCAGGTAAAATATTTTATCAAAAATCTAAAAATAGAAAAAGTCAAGATGTTGTATACATTCAATTGGCATTAGGTGCAATTGATGACAAATATATCGATATGATTGGCAAGGAAGGTGGTGCAGATAGCGATTATGGAAACAAAACAACAAAAGCAGTCGCGCAATTTCAAAGAGACGCGGGTGTAAAAGTTGATGGTTCATTTGGAAAAACATCAGCCATGGCTGCACTTGTTACCTTTAATAAGGGAGGAATGATAGCAGACGTTAAGAAAGTCGATGGTGATCAAATTAACAAATATTATTCAAAGAATAAAAAGTCTGCACCAAAATCTTCCGAGAAAAAAGATAAGAAGAAAAATACTTCTGGTGATACAATATCAGGTGCTATTGACAGTACAAAATATGATGTTTTGCCTGACCCGGAGAATTCTAAGGCCATGGGTAAAAAATACCCCAAAATACCTAGGCCACAATTCGTAGAAAAGTTTGGCCCTATGGCGATTAAAGCAATTAAAGGGACAGGTATTTACCCATCAACTGTTTTAGCACAAGCAGCTTTGGAGTCAGGTTGGGCAACAAAAAGATTAGGCGACAATGGATTGTTCGGTGTTAAAGGTGCAACAAGAAGGGATGGTAAGTCAATTCCAATTAAACCTAAAGGTGCCTGGAAAGGCAAGGTAGGATTATTTCATACAACAGAAAAGGTAGGTGCAAAAAAATTAAAAGTTAAAAGATACTTTAGAGTATACGACAGTATTGAAGATAGCTTTAAAGATCACGTCGATGTTCTTTCAAAATCAAGATATTCAAAAGCATTAAATACTGATGATCCTTACGAACAAGTCATGGAAATAGGAGAAGCAGGTTACGCTCACAAAGGTGAAAAAGGAAATACTTACGGGCCGTATCTTAAAAAGATGCTACCTGGCATCATAAAAGAAATGGAAAAACAAGGGATTGATAACAAGAAAGGTAACGTATCTTCTCTTGTAGGAGAAAACAAAGCAGCTATGAAAGAATTTTTAAAATTATTACTTAAATCTTAATTTTCCTTCATAGATTGCTCTTCTACCCTCTTTGCTCTTTGCAAATAATTTTAATAATTCGCCTGCCCTAGCATTTGCCTGATCTTCGTGAAAACCACCTGCATCTCTAACATGACCATTGATTAAACCTAATTCATCTTGCATCATGTGAGTCATTTCGTGTGCAACAGATCTTAAAATATCAGCCAGTGCTCTGTTTTTTGCATATATTCTGCAACAATTGTTATCAACTTCATACACAGCAGTTGTTGTTATTCCATGAGATTTTCTTTCTGCTACAAGATAAACTTTGAATTCGTTTTCTATTGGTAATTTTTTTGCACAAAATAAAGTAAATTCACCTGCTAATTTCGCTTTATCAGGGCTTAAATTTAAATTTTTATCTATGTATAGTTTCATCTTTCACCTTTAGTTTTATATATATAAATATAAAATACAGGAGATTATATCACATGTTAATAACTGAAAATTACTTAAGAAAAATAATAAAATCAGAATTGATCAAGGAAAGTAAAAACACTTTATTTCATTCCAACATAAGAGATATTGATTCGAGTACAGCGTTCAGAACCTGGGTTAATAAAAATAAAAGCAAGGAAGAGATTGCAAAATTATTCCAAGGAATGAATGATGACAGCCTTGATAATAAAGCGACTAAAAAAACTTTTAAAAACTCATATGTCAAAAAAGCATGGAAATCTTTTGGGAAAGAATATGTTATGGGCTCTGACGCTGCCCAAAAAGAAAAAGAACCAACAGCTAAAAAGAAAACAGGGCTAGCTGTGAAAGGCAGGTACAAACCAGGGCAAGGCATACCTGATAACTATCTTAAGGTTCAACTAGGTGGAATAACATATGGTATAGTAGACAAAGGAGACGGCGAAGTCGACGCTTATGGTAGAAAACCAGGATCAGGTAGTAAATATGAAAAATTGGCTGAGTCGACAGCTATAAGAGAAGAGAAAGTAGGCAGGTCTGATCTTTTATCGAAAAGAGCTTTTTTGAGGCAAGTAAAGTCAGTGATAGAAAAAAATCCTCGCATAAAAAAACAAATAGATAAAATTTCACCTAATACTAGTTTATCGATATCTAGACCTAAAGCTAGTAAAAAAATTAAAATTGAAGATATCGACTTAAGTCCTTTTAAAGTTGAATCATCTATAGTAAGTAGAGCAAAAGATTTAGGAAAAGAAATAGGTATTGATCCTGCATTCGTATACGCAGAAGAGAAAAAAGAATCTGCATCTGATGCACGTGCCATGGCATGGAATATTCACATCATGAGGAATCCTAAATTTTATAAAGATAAATCTCAAGTATTAACTCAAGAGCAACAAAATCAATTAACAAAACTAGGCTTCCCTAAAAAGAAAAGTTATTATGAGGGAGATGCCAAGCGCGCTTTTCAGAAAGCTTGGCAAGTAAGCCCTTATGGGGCTATCGTTGCAGGTGCTTGGGGTTTATATCAAGTTTTAGGTAGTTTTGCACTCGAGGCATACGACAATGATCCTATGGCATGGGCAGATGAATTTTCTAATGACCCTGTTGAGTACTCAAAAACAGCTTTTAAAACGTGGATTAGTCAACCAGGATATGGCCAAAAATTTATAGATGCAGCCAACGAAGGTAATTATAAATACACTACTTCAAAATATTTTGGATCTAGTACTTCTAGTATGGGAAAAGAGTATATGGAAAAAATAGGAAATTATGTTAAGCAGTATAGAAAAAAATATGGAAAATCATAATTCAGGATACTTATTTTATTTCAAAAATTCTTCAATAACATAAGGGTTAGGGCCTGCGCTAATATTGTCAAATCCCTGTATCGATATTGATATAATACCTATTAATTCACCATTACTATTCAAAACGCCTGAGCCTGAACTACCGGGAGAAGCCGGTAAAGAGTAAAAGCAAAATGGCATATCAACCATATTATGATCACAACCTGCAAATGCTCCTTCGAAATGCAACCTGGTAAAATGACTAGAAACACCTTGTGGAGCTGATATTGAATATACTTTTTCTCCAATTTTCGGGATATTCTTTGCGATATTAATTTTTTTAGCTTGATTTGCATAAGGTGATTTAATAGATGCTAAACATAAGTCAGTTCTTAAATCAATATTTAATATTTTTAATTCATAAGAGTGTCCAAAAAAATCTGCCTGATAATAATAATTTGCTACTATAGGATTACCTTCTTCATCTATGTCTAGATTTGATAAATCTTCTATGAATGTTTCAAAACACCAATGTGCAGCTGTCAATATTTTTAATTCGTTACCATCATTATTTATTGCTATTCCTGATGCTGTTGTATATAATGCTTCTATCTTGCAATTTTCATCATCCTTTGGGTTACAATTAATATCTTTTTCATTTTTAAAGAGATACTTTTTAAGAAATATGAAATTTTCATTAGGTACCACAGCGTTGCTAGATTGTTCATATGTGATATTCATTTTATTTATGTGTTTATGATAATCCTGCTTATTAATTAAACTGATGCAACTTAAGTAAATAAATAAAATTAAATTAATAAACATTATGACCCCCAATATTTTTTTTGAATATGCACTCATAGGTACCCCCCTATTTTACATATCCTTTACAGAAGTCTCTTGTCAAAAATAAAGAGGAGGGCCTCTTGGAAAATAAAAAATAATATTTGGAATGAATTTATTTAAAAAACTGATATTGGTTATAGAAAATAATGATATGTATATTTTTATAGTTAAAATATGCAACAGACAACTATAAAGAAACATTATTATAATTAAAACTAATTCTGGCAATTAATACCTCTAATTGATTGATAGTATTATCATACAGTCAACAATTACTATTTACAATAAAATATATTTTTAATTTATTTTTGTAAATTTTAAAATAAAGAGTAATATTAAAAAAAAGATTAACTTTATTAATATCTGGTTTAAGTTATTACATATAGTTATACATAAAAGGTAATTTACATGTCTATATTTAAAAAACATAATACAAATGCAGATAGATCTGCATCTGATCGTAGAAGGCATAAGGAAAAAATAGAGAAAGCAATCAAAGAAGGTGTCTATGATATTGTTGCAGAAGAAAGTATAATAGGCCAAGCAGGTAAAAAGAAAATTAAAATACCTGTTAGGGGCATCAAGGAATATCAATTCGTATATGGCTCCGGAGCCGGCTCAAAAGGGGTAGGTTCTGCACAGGGTCAAGATATCAAGAAAGGTCAGGTAATACAAAAAGGGAAAAAAGGAAAAACACCTGGTAAAGGCAATAAGGCAGGAAATGACAAAGGTGAAGAATATTATGAAGTCGAGGTTACATTAGATGAACTGGCTAAGTATCTTTTTGATGATCTCAATTTACCTGATTTAGAAAAGAAAGCAAACAACACAATCATGGCTGAACGCATCAAAAGAAAAGGATATCGAAAAAAAGGAATTCGTGCTAGACTGTCTAAAAAAGAAACTCTTAAGAATAAAATTAAAAGACAAAAGCAAGCAATAAAAAATAAAACTTACGAACCAGAATCTGAAGACCGTTTTCCTTTTCATGAAGATGATTTGAAATACAAGCACATTGAAATAAAGGAAAAACCAATAACAAATGCAGTCATATTTTTTATTATGGATGTGTCAGGATCAATGACAAAACAAAAAAAGTTTTTAGCTAGATCTTTCTTTTTTCTACTATATCAGTTTATTAGATATCGCTACGAGAAAATTGATACAGTTTTTATATCACATACGACAGAAGCAAATGAAGTTAACGAAGATGATTTTTTTAAAAAGGCATCTTCTGGCGGTACTTACATAAGCTCAGGTTTAGTTAAAACATTGGAGATAATAAATGAAAGGTATAATCCTAGTTCTTGGAATTTATATTCATTTCACTGTTCGGACGGTGAGAATTGGTCTGAAGACAATCAAAAAGCGTTAAACGCCATGACAAAGATAATAGAATACAGTCAACTAGCAGGATATATTCAAATTAAAGAAGTTCATGCAAAGGTATGGGGAGAAGAAATGGCAAAAGTTTTCAACCCGCTTATATCAGAAAAATTTAAAATATTGAACATTGAAGACAAAAAAGATATCTGGCCTCAATTTGCAAAATTATTTGGGGGAAAATATGAGCTCTAATTACACAGTTGATGACTTGAAAAAATGGGATGACAAGATATGCAAAATAGCCAATGGTTATGGTTTAGACTGGCACCCTATTAGTTATGAAATATGTGATTATTATGAAATGATTGGTCACATGGCCTATCATGGTATGCCTAGTCACTATAATCACTGGTCATATGGTAAATCATTTGAAAGAACACACTTTTACTACAATGCAGGTCAGCAAGGTTTACCTTATGAGTTAATCATTAATTCTAATCCGTCAATTGCTTATTTGATGATGCAAAATGATTTTTATTTACAGATATTAATAATGGCACACTGTGTAGGACATAGCGATTTTTTTAAGAACAATAGGTGTTTTAAAAATACAGATCCAAAGCATGTTGTATCTAAAATGAGAAATGCAAAAAAAAGAATACAAAGTTACATTGAAGATCCTTTAATAGGAGTTGAAAAAGTTGAGGCTTTTATTGATAACTTGCACGCCATAAGATTCCAAACACAAAGATACGAAATTCCTAGAAAATCTAAGGATGAAATACTCCAAGAAGAAATACAAAGATATAATCGGATGAAAGATGAAGGTATAGCTTTAGACTATTCAAAATTAGAAAATTCTTTACTTAGACAAGATCATGATCTTTTATCTTTTTTACTAGAGTATAAAAAAGATTTTAAAACTTGGGAAATGGACTTAATTGAAATAGTAAGAGATGAAAGTTTATACTTTATACCGCAAATAAAAACAAAGATACTCAATGAAGGCTGGGCATCATTTTGGCATTATAAAATATTACATGACTTAAAGCTTGATGAAAATTTTCACGTTCCTTTTATGAAAATGCACAATCTGGTAGTTAGACCGCACATCGGAGGTGTCAACCCCTACCATTTAGGCTTTTATATATTTCAAAAACTTGAAAGGGAACAAGGATTAGAAAAGTGTTTTGAAGTTAGAAAGATACATGATGACGTGTCTGCCATAAGAATATATTTAGACGAAAATGATTTAAGGGAACTTAATTTCTTTGCGCATGAAAAACAAAAAAATGGCGACGTAGTAATATCAGAAGTTTCTGATCATAGCGACTGGAAAACAATTAGAAGCGACTTGATAAAAAACACCGGAATTAACTCCATACCTCACATTTATGTTGATAGAATTGAAAAGTCAGGAACTTTGGTTTTAAAACATGAGCATGATGGTAGAGATTTAGAAATAGTTTATGCAAATAAAGTTGTTGAACATATTAGAAAAATATGGGGTAAGAATGTAAAATTGTATACAATTGTTGAAGAAGAGATATGGGAAATATAAATATTTTTAAAACCATGTATTATATAAAAAAAAAGAGGGCACAAAAATATGAGTAAATTTTTAGAAATCATTGAGAAGCAAAGGTCGAAAAAGAAAAAGGAAAAGTTTTCTGGGACTTTTTTAGAGTATTTAGAAATTGTTAAAAATAATCCAGAAATTATTAAATTATCCCATAGAAGATTATACGATACAATATGCAAACATGGATTAGAAACAATCGACGTTGATAGCGAAAAATATAGAGATATATTCAATGGAGATAAAATAAGGCTTTATGAATATTTTGAAAAAGAATTTTTCGGAATGGAAGCAGTTATCAATAAACTAATGCGCTATCTTAAGTCTGCAGCTTACAAAGGAGAAGAAAGTAGGCAAGTTCTCCTTTTGATGGGTCCAGTAGGCGCAGGTAAGTCTGCATTAACAGAGTATATAAAGCGAGCCCTAGAAGGCCAAAGTTATTATCACTTAGAAGGCGACCCACAGAAAGGAGAACCTCTACAACTAATACCTAGATCTTTAAGAAAAGACATGGAAGCAATATTAGGAGTAAACATTGAAGGTGACTTAAGCCCTATTGCAAGATGGGAATTATTAAACAAATATGAAGGAAAGTATGAAAATTATAAAGTTGTCGAATCAACTTTTTCTCAACGTGGAAGAAGAGGTATCTCAGTAGTACCTCCTATGGATGCTAATTCGCAAGATACAGGTGTACTAATAGGTACAGAAGACATCAGTAAGTTAGATTTATACCCAGAAGACGATCCAAGAGTTCTGTCTTTAAATGGTGCTTTTAATGTTGGTAATCGTGGTATCGTAGAATTTGTTGAAGTTTTTAAAAATGAAATTGAATTCCTGCATACAATGTTAACAGCAACGCAAGAGAAACGTGTGCCATCCCCAGGTAAAAACGATATGATCTATTTTGATGGGGTTATATTATCTCATTGCAATGAATCAGAGTGGAACAGATTTAAATCTGAACACACTAATGAGGCAATCCTAGATCGTGTCGTTAAAATTAACGTTCCTTATGTTCTAGAACTTGATCAAGAAATGAAAATATATCAAAAAATGATTCAAAGATCTGATTTTAGGGATGCACATATTGCTCCTCATTCTATAAAAGTTGCATCGATGTTTTCTGTTATGAGCCGGCTTAAACCGACTAACAAATGTGATATTCTTACTAAAATGAAAATTTACAATGGCGAAGCAATAATTGAAAAAGGCCGAGTTAAAAAAGTTGATATCAAAGATCTTAAAGATGAAGCAAGACATGAAGGTATGGAAGGAATATCAACAAGATTTGTAATGAAGTCACTTGATGCAGCACTTTCTGACTCTGACAAAGATATGATTACACCTATTAACGTAATGGACTCACTGATTAAGCAGGTTAAGGAGCAAATCATAGATGAGGACACTAAAAAGAAATATTTAGAATTGTTACAAAAGTTAATTAGAGAAGAATATCTTGCAATACTTGAAACTGAAATTGCAAAGGCATTTATCACGGCTTATGAAGAACAAGCCCAGTCTCTGTTTGATTCTTACTTAGATAATGCAGAATGTTACGCAACTAAGCAAAAAGTCAAAGATAAAATAACTAGAGAGGAAAGATCACCTGATGAAAAATTCATGAGATCTATTGAGGAAATGATCGGCGTAGTAGGTTCAGCAAGGGATGGTTTTAGAGCAGACGTAACTGCATACATGTTCTCAAAGATGCGAAAAGGAGATACATTAAACTATAAGTCTTATGGTCCTTTAAGAGAGGCAATTGAAGGTTACTTAATAACATCTGTCAAAGATATATCAAGAATTGTAACCAAGTCAAAGTCTAGAGATGATACGCAAAAAAAGAAATATGGTGACATGCTTGAAACTTTAATAGAAGACTACGGGTACAATGAAAACTCTGCTGAGGAGATATTAACATATGCATCAAACAATCTCTGGCGAGACTCATAACATTGTTATTAAAAATAGAAAGTCAGTTGACGATTTTATAAATGATTGTGCTGAGCTGTATCTGTTTGCAGAAGAAAAAAATAATTGCATGTATGAGACGACAGAAATTGTTTTTGATAAAGGTTTGAATTTTTTAAACAGCGAATCAGTTATTAAATCAAACAAAGAATTAAAAAAAATAATTCGAAAAGAATATGATGATTGTGAAAAAATATATCCTTATTTAGGTGACCTGTTTTTAAATTTTTATTTTAAAGAAAAAATAAAAAAAAATTATACTACTTTTAAATTTGAAGAAAAAAGAGTCAATACATTTATTAAGTCTTTAAAAAATGAAAATGTAAGGCAGATTGCAAATTATGTTTTTAAAAATTGTTCCCTTGAATACGCAGTTTCAATAGAGTCATATTTTGGAAATGATATTGTTTTGAAAAAATATGATAATATTAATTTTTCAATTGACTATGATTACGACTATTTAGGTGGCCGACTTCATCACAAGATGAAAAACTATAATTTTATAATAATAGACGGCGTAATAGAAAGTGTAGGAGAGGTGCACCACCTACTACAACAGGCATCAGAAAATAAAGAACCTTATGTTATTTTCTGCTTTGGAATTTCAAATGAAGTAAAAAAAACAATATTGGAAAATAATAAAAGAGGAATAACAGAAATATTCCCAGTTTGTTTTAATGTTGAAGAAGATACTATCAATATCCTAAATGATATTGCAGTTCTGCATAACAGCGATGTAATTAGTTCTTTAAAAGGACAGACAATATCTCAAGAAATTAGAAAAAAATTGAAGAAAGGAAAAGAAATAACACTGAAAAGAGGGATCATAGAAATAAACCCAATTGTAGAAGATATAAAAATAAAATTACATAAGAAAAACTTGCAAAAAAAAATAAGCGCTAACACACCTACAAAAACTATTTCATTGATAGAAAAAAGATTAAAAAATTTAAGTAAGAAAAGCATAAACATATATGTGCCTGATCAAATTAAATCAAATAATGAATTTAAAAGAGAGTTAGATTATTTTTTTAGGTTTTTAAAACATCTGAATCAAGACATGGTTTATTTGAAGAATATTAATAATAAAAAATTTTACTATGTGCCTATTTCATGTGTAAAATTAGCAATAAGCAAAGTAAAAAGTGTAAAAAGAATATATGAAAATATAGAAAAATTAATTTTATTTGAGGTAGAAAAATGAGCAAAGAAACAGAAATAATGTCAAGTGTAGCCAATATGGTGTCTTACATAAAAGACAAGATTAGACTAGATTTAGTGGAAGCAGTTAATCAAGGAATAATTGATATTGATAGAAATAAGCTTGACAAAACTTGTAATTTCATTAATGCAAGCATAGAATCATCTTTTTCAAGCGTATCGTCAGAAGTTATAAATACTCTTAGATCGCAAAAATAAAATAAAATGCCTGGCGTTAAACATTTAATAGAGTGTCATTGTTATCTTGCAATATATAAAAAAAACAGAAAATTGATTAATCACAAATTTCCTGTTTATTCAAAAATAGATAATGATGAAAAATTAATTCCAAAGTTAGTAAAATGTAATAATTGTGATGCATTACATTACGTTACAAAAATATGTACTTCTGAAATTAGACCAGGCAAAGATCAAACAGCTGTAACATTATCCCAAGATGAAATAGCAATGATGCTACCACAAAAAATAGTGAACATACTTAGAAATTATGATAGTGATATATCTAATTGGGAACATGCCCTTGATATCATAGAAGAAAGAAGGTGGGGAGAGGCAATTGTTTTAAAGCGAGATATCATAGATGAAAGGCAACAAGTAAAAATAATTGAAATTCATTCTGAATCAAAAATAAAATTATCAACTGAAATCATTGATGATATAGTATTAGGAAATTCATGAAAAAAATTGAAAAATTAGCTTTAGAAAAGCAAGAAGCTAGAAAGATTGTAAAAAATATCATAGACTTTGGGATAACAGAAAATCAAAAAATTGATATTATGTACTTTCTTGCGCTAACTTTAGAAAACCATGAAAATTTAGTAAAACTAACAGATTTTTTAAAAAAATTTAAATCTATTATTAACAAAGAAAAAGAAGTTGATAATGTTAACAATAAGAATAAATTGTTATTGTAAGTAAAAATGTAGGAGAAGAAATGAACGGAAGTCTTTTAGAACAGTATGAAGAATTAAAAGTTCTAGTTGAATCATTGCAAGTTGATGTTGTTAAAAATGCAAATGGTAACAAATCTGCAGGAGTTAGAACAAGAAAAGCACTTAGAGAGCTTAAAAAAATAGCAGCAAGTCTTGTTAAAACTTCTTTAACAGCTGATAAAGGATCCTAATTAAACTAGGTTTCTTATAAGGTCGGTGATACACCGACCTTTTTTATGAGCAGAAGCTTATAATTTTATCTTTTACTTTGTTGACAGCAATTTTTTCAATTTGGCATATTCTCATTCTTGTAACTTTAAAAATTTTACCTATCTCTTCAAGAGTTAAATTTTTATTACTTGAAGCTGCAACAATGCAACAATTTTGATGAGAAGAACAGTTAATCCAATATTTGCAGTTCATTTTCAAGCATTTCTTTTTGTTTTTTTTATTGTAATCAAAACATTTCATATTTATATATGACTCCTAATGTAATAAGATTATAATAGGCAGTCGTCTAAAAAACAATTTTGAAGGTAATTAAAATGCAAAAAAAAATTAAAAACAATGGCAAGAGAAAAATTTTTATAATAGATACATCTGTTTTACTGTACGATAAGTGTTCGATACATTCTTTCCCAGGAAATGACATAATATTGCCACTTGTTGTTTTAGACGAGTTAGATAGATTCAAAGATAAAAAGGGGGTCGTTGGAGAAAACGCAAGATACATAAATCGTTTTTTAGATGATTTAAGAAAAAAAGGTAATTTGCATGCAGGGATAGAAATAGCTGAGAAACAAAAAATAAAAGTAGAGATAACAGGATTTAAAAAAGTACCAGTCGGTTTAGACCCTAACAATGTTGACAATCAAATAATTTCTTTAGCGTTGATCATGACGCAAAAAGAAAATCAAACTGTTATATTAGTTACAAAAGACATAAACTTTAGAGTAAAATGTGATTCCTTAGGAATTAAAGCAGAGGATTATAGAAAAGATAAAATAATTAATGATGAAAGTGAATTTTACAAAGGGTATGTTGACGTTGAATTAGAAGAAAAAGATATGATTAATGATCTTTACGAAGATATCGAAGAAGCAGAAATTGATGCAAAAAAAATAGTTGAGTCAAAGATTGGAAGAGGACTACATGAAAATGAATTTATTTGTATGAAATATGGAAAACAATCATATTTAGGTTATCACTTTAATGAAAAAATTAACAAGGTTGAACAGGCAAAAGATTTACCAGGTTTAAGACTTCTAGGTGTCAAAGATAGGAATAGAGAGCAGCTTTATGCCTTAAACTTATTATTTGATGATGAAGTACCATTAGTATCAATTACAGGTTTAGCAGGTAGCGGTAAAACTTTTTTAACATTAATGGCAGCAATGTGTGGCCTGAATGAAGGAAAGTATAAAAGAATTGTCATAACAAGAAATGTCCAGCCAGTCGGAAAAGATATAGGTTTTTTACCGGGAGACATGAATGAAAAAATGTTACCTTGGATATCACCTATTATGGATAATTTTAGGCAAGGCCTCAAAGATAAAGATCTTACTTACTTTAAATCAATGAGAGATAAGGGAGTAATAGAAATAGCACCTTTAGCTTTTATGAGAGGTAGAACCTTTAGTGATACATTTTTAATAATGGATGAGTCACAAAATGCTACAATACACGAATTAAAAACAGTAATTACAAGAATGGGTGAAAATTCTAAAATAGTACTACTTGGCGACATAGATCAAATTGATACTCCATACATTGATGCATTGTCGAATGGTCTAACAATAGTAGCAGAAAAATTTAAAAATCAAAATATAGCAGGACATATACAGTTAAAAAAGGGTGAAAGATCATATTTATCTTCGATAGCAGCAAAAATTATTTAATGTGAGTTGAAAATATGGCAAAAACTTATATATTTACTAAGCGTGACAGGAATAGGCTGAGAAAAGTCTATAGGTACATAAGGAAAAAACCAAAATTTTTCTTTACGTCAGAATCTGACTTTAAAATGATTGTGGGTGCTGTTGATTTCAACAATACAGAAGGTCCTGTTACATATACTTATCCAACTAATATTTTATATGTTAATGCACCAATAGTTACAGCAATATCTGTTGATTCAGATTCTAACAGCTCAGCCGACGTTAACGTGTTCATAACGTCAGTAACGAAAACAGCCGTTCAATTTGAAGCAAGTGCACCGTTTACAGGTCAAGTTCATTTTCAAATAATATCACAGGACTAGTATGAATGCACCTAACTTAAAGATATATTCTTGTTCTGAAACAGTGGAAAATGCTGATTTTGTTGACATAAATTATAGTGCAGCAAATTTTTTTAATATACCGACAGTTACATCAATAGCAGGACAAAATGTCAATGTTTTTTTGAGCGATATAACAATAAACACGGCAAGGTTGAATTTTTCATCAACTTATACAGGTATTGTTTATTATACTGCGATATCAATTAAATAGGAGATTCATTAAATGGCAAAAGATTTTAGAGCATCCCAGGTAGAAACATCAAGGTTAATAGCTTCTGGTTCAATACCAGGTACAACTGCAGGTATAATTGTCTATAGTGGTTCTATAGCATCAGATAGGGAAGGAACAACTGCAAACCCTAACTTATCTACAATGCTTAACAAAGTAGGATCAGATGTTTTCCTATTCGTGTCAGGAACAATCAATTCAGATAATATTGGAACCGAAGGTACAAAATCAAATGTAACTTTGTTCGGCGGTGATGTTGTAGTATCAGGCACTTTGTACGCTGAAAGACAAGTTATAGAAGTAGATTCAACTGTGCCAGGTAATTTTTATGTGACAGGAAATATGTTTGTTGAACCTGATGCAAATTCAACTAAGTCAGTTGCATTTAGGCAGGCTGACGGAACAGATATATTTATTGTTGATGCAACAAATAAAAGAATAGGAATAAACGACAGCACACCAGATGCAATACTCGATGTCGTAGGTGGTGGCTCAGCAGGCGTTCCTAGCTTAATTATAGAGCACGGTGAAGATACTATTGATGCAATTGATATTACAGCAGATTCTATTACAACTGCAAGAGTTATTGATATCACCGCAGATAGTTTAACAGAAGGAAATGCGATCTATGTTGATGATAATTCTGCAAGTACTTCGACAAGAAATACTGTAGAAATAATACAAAACAACGATGCGGCACTTGCAGCAACAGCTCTCAAGGTTCAATCTGACGGTGGCAAAACTGGCATTTCAATAGATAAAAATTACTCAAATACAACTGCCGTTTCTGCAGGTATAACAGGTTTAAAGTTAGACATGGACAGAACAGGTGCAGTAAGTACTGGAACAGACAATGTTATTGGTGCCGATGTTGATGTTGCATACACAACAGCTACAGGAGGGACTACTACTGCTATAGGTATCAATTCAGAAGTTGAACACACACATGCTTCTGGAGCTGGTACATCAACTGTGAAGGCAATTAATTTGGCGGCAACAGGAGGTACTCAGGGTACAGGAACGGCTATTGGCGCAGATGTTACTGTAACAGGTGCTGATACAAACATAGGTTTGCAACTCAATGTTGAAGACGGCGGTACTGATATAAAAGTTGTAAGCTCTGCAGATTCAGACGACTTTTTTAGTATTGCAACAACTGCTAATGGCGCAACAACTATTACAACTGTAGATGACAACGTCGCAGCTGCTCATCTTACTTTCAATATTGATGGAAATACAGATATTAATGCGGCTGGAGTTGTCACAATAGACGGAGTTGGCACATCAAACGTGACAACCAATGGCGCATTGACAGTGTCAGGATCCACAGCATTAAATTTAGCATCAGATGGTGGCGAAATTGATCTAACTACACGTTTAGGTAATATTGATATAAATGCTACATCTGGTAACGTTACAATAGATTCAGGAGGTACATTCTCTATCGATGGTGTAGGGGCATCAAATGTCACTACGAACGGAGCACTAACACTTTCTGGTTCAACAGCATTAAATTTAGCATCAGACTCTGGAGAGATAGATTTAACAACCCGCCAAGGTAATATAGATCTTAATGCAACAGAAGGCAATATTACAATAGATTCTGGAGGATCTTTTTCAGTAGACGCAGTCGGTACTTCAAATGTAACAACAAATGGCGCCTTGACAATATCTGGATCGACAGGTTTAAATTTAAAATCTGATGGCGGCACTCTTGATATCGAAACTAGATTAGGTTCAATTGATATTGATTCGGGTGGCGCATTGACAATCGATTCCGGAACTTCAATTAGTATTGGTGCAACAACTGATAAACCAATTGATATTGATGCATCAACACTTGACATCGATACAAGCGATGATATTACGATTACAACCGGCGGTTCAGGAAAAATAATTGATATTGATGCATCAGGACAAATACAAATAGACTCTGCTGTTTCAATACAGATTGGTACAAACGCAGACAAACCCATCAATATAGATACAAATGAATTAGATATAGATTCTTCCGGTGTAGTCACGATCGATGCAGTTGGTAATTCACACTTCACAACAAACGGATTTTTAACAATCTCTGGTTCAACACGCCTAAATTTAAAATCAGATGCTGGAAGAATTGATATTGAATCTCGCCAAGGACTTTTTTCAATCGACGGTGTTGGCAACTCTAATGTAACAACCAACGGTAATTTAGAAGTATCTGGCTCAACAGGTTTAAATTTGCATGCACACAGTGGCGAAATTGATATAACAGCATCACAAGGTGCAGTTGATATTAATGCAGATGGAGGTCATGTAACAATTGATGCAACGGTTGATGTTGATATCAACGCCGGCCAACATATGCGATTGGATTCAGTCGGGTTGATTTCAATCGACGGAACTGGTACTTCAAACTTTACAACAAATGGCGCCATGACAATTTCAGGCTCTACTGCTTTAAATCTTCACTCTTACGGTGGTGAAATTGATATAACAGCAACACAGGGCAATATTGATATAAA
>MDTB01091269.1_pt1 | contig 23288 bp, 25 predicted proteins | sample 811161 | NCBI WGS metagenome assembly MDTB01 (sample SAMN05326650, study PRJNA326480) | marine metagenome | isolation source: seawater | place: Mediterranean Sea | collected 2009
CTTTATTGGTATGTATTGTATTATAATTAATGTTTAAGATTATTTTATAATAGTATTAATAAAATTAATAAAACTATTTTTTATTCTTTTTTTTATAGGGGTAAATAAGGGCGGTGGGCTTGGCTGAGATGGCTTCTTTTTGAAGGAATTATGATGGGGGTGCTTTGCATTTTGGGTTGGGAGGTGTAGCGTTCTGTTGTGATTGCGATTGTTAAAGAGGATGCACATTGGCTGCGGTTTTCGGAGCCGCGAGAGGTGTTGGAGACGGCGTGTTTGGATGAGGTGATTCCGTTGCTGGAGCGGGCGGTGGAGGCGGGTTGCTATGTGGCGGGTTGGCTTTCGTATGAGGCGGCGGGGGCGTTTGATGAGGCGTTGACGACGGGGTCGGTGGGTCGGGTGCCGTTGATGGTGATGGGGTTGTTTGAGTCGGTGGAGCGGTTGGAGGTTTTGCCGGAGGCGCTGGCGGTGGGTGGGTTGAGTGGCTTGGAGGCGTCGGTGGATGAAGCGGGGTTTGAGTTGGCGATTGATTCGATTAAGGAGCAGATTGCAGCGGGAGCTACGTATCAGGTGAATTATTCGTATCGGCTTGGGGGCGCGTTTACGGGAGATGCGTATGGATTTTTTCGGTCGTTGGTTGCGGGTCAGGATGCGGGGTATGCGGCGTTTGTGGAGGTGGATGGATGGGCGGTTTGCTCGGCTTCGCCTGAGTTGTTTTTTCGATTGAAGGAGGGGGTGTTGGAGTCGCGGCCGATGAAGGGAACGGTGCGGCGGGGTCGGACGCCAGCGGAGGATGCGATGTTGGCGGATGGCTTGCGGGCATCAGAGAAAAACCGAGCGGAGAATATTATGATTGTGGATATGATCCGCAATGATTTGGGTCGGGTGGCTGAGCTGGGGAGTGTGGAGACGGTGAAGACGTTTGCGTTGGAGCGGTATCCGACGGTGTGGCAGATGACGTCGACGGTGCGGGGTTTGGTGAAGGGGAGTGTGTTGGATGTGTTGCGTGCGTTGTTTCCGTGTGCGTCGATTACGGGGGCTCCGAAGGTGAAGACGATGGAGTTGATCGAGGCGTTGGAGACGGAGCCTCGGGGGGTCTATACGGGTTCGGTGGGATATTGGGGTCCGAGTGGAGATGGGCAGTTTAATGTGGCGATTCGGACGGCGGTGATTGATGCGGTGGAGGGTCGGTTGACGTATGGCGTGGGGGGGGGGATTGTTTGGGATTCGGATGCGGCGTCGGAGTATGCGGAGACGTTGGCGAAGGCGGAGGTGTTGCTGGGGGAGCGTCCGGCGTTTGATTTGTTGGAGACGGTGGTGTGGAGGCCGGAGACGGGGGTTTATTTGTTGGATCGGCATGTGGAGCGGTTGAGGGCTTCGGCGGCGTTTTTTGGGCGCCGGTTTGATGAGGATGAGGTGGTTCGGTTGTTGGATTCGTTGGGGGGTTCCGTGGCGTTGCGGGTGCGCTTGTTGTTGGATGAGCGGGGTTTGTTGCGGATGGAGCCGTTGCCGTTAAGGGCGTTGCATGAGGGGGGGGCTTTGCGGGTTCGGTTGGCTTCGGAGCCGGTGGATCGGGGGAATCGGTGGTTGTATCATAAGACGACGCATCGGGCGGTGTATGCGGAGGCGGAGGCGGAGCGGGTGGATTGTGAAGAGGTGATGTTGTGGAATCGAGAGGGCGAGATTACGGAGGGTACGATTTTTAATGTGGCGGTGGAGCGGCAGGGGGTGTGGGTGACGCCACCGGTTGCGTCGGGCTTGTTGGGGGGCGTGATGCGAGCGGAGTTGTTGGCTTCGGGTGCGTTGGTTGAGGGGATTGTTTTGGTGGAGGAGTTGCGTGAGGCGGGTCGTTTTCGGCTGTTTAATTCGGTGCGTGGCGTGTGTGATGCAGTTTGGAAATAGATTGAAAGTGATGCGGTTTGGTTGCAATAGTTACGTTTTGTTACGGGAGATTTGAGTTTATGCATGAAATAATGACGATTGAGGAAGTGGCTTCTTATTTGCGGGTTTCGGAGCGTACGGTTTATGAGTGGGCGCAGAAGGGGGATTTGCCGGGGGGTAAGATTGGCACGACGTGGCGGTTCAAGAGTGCGGATATTGAGAAGTGGGTGAATGATCGGTTGAAGGGACAGGGCGCGGCGGTGGATGAGCATGCGGTTTCTTCGGTGCTGACGCCGGAGCGAGTGTTGTTGTTGCCGGAGGGAAATAAGGCGGGGGTGCTGGGTCAGTTGATCGATTCGTTGTCGCGCGCGCCGGAGGTTCGGAATGCGTCGGTGCTGCGGAGCGGGATGTTGGAGCGAGAGCGGTTGATGAGTACGGGGATTGGATTTGGCGTGGGGGTTCCGCATGTGCGGAGCGATGCGGTGAGTGATTTGATTATGGCGGTGGCGGTGTGTAAGAAGGGTATTGAGGATTATGATTCGCTGGATGGGATACCGGTTACGATTGTTTGTATGTTGGCGGCGCGGGCGGATCAGCATACGGAATATTTGCGGACGCTTTCATCGATTAGTTCTCGGTTGAAGGATGCGCCGGTGCGGAAGGAGTTATTGGGCTTGAAGGATGCGTCGGCGGTGGTTGCCTTGTTGATGGATTAAAGGAGGGTTGGGTATGCGAGTGATTGTGGATGTGTGTGTGGTGCCGATTGGTGTGGGGGTTTCGTTGTCGGCGTATGTGGCGGCGTGTGGTGAAGTGATTGAAGCGGCGGGTTTGAAGCAGGTTCCGGGGCCGAATGGGACGGCGATTGAGGGTGAGTGGGATGCGGTTTTTGCGGCGGTGAAGGCGTGCCATGAGCGGGTGCATGCGATGGGGGCGCCGCGGGTGCATACATCGGTGAAGGTGGGAACGCGCATTGATCGAGTGCAGACGATTGAGGATAAGGTGGCTTCGGTGGCGGCGTTGCGTGAGGGAGAGTTGTAGTTGAAGGTGGTGGTTTGGGTTCCGGGTCGGGCGCGACCCCGAGCGCTGGAGGCGGCGGAGAGGGTGTATGCCGAGCGGTTGGCGTTGGTGAAGGTGGATGTGGTGGCGTATCGGGTGGAGAAGGTGCGGAGTGGTGCGGAGGATCAAGCTCGGACACAGGAGGGGGCGGCGTTTTTGAAGTCGGTTCGGGCGGATGATTTTTTGGTGGTTTGTGATGAGCGGGGTTTGCGGATTAAGACGGCGGATGTGGTGAATGTGTTGGGGCTGGCTCGGGGTGGCTCGGAACGGTTGAGCGGTCGGGGTCGGTTGATTTTTGCGATCGGTGGGGCGTATGGATTTTCGGAAACGGTGCGGGCGCGGGCGGATGAGGTGTGGTCGTTATCGGGTTTGGTGATGGCGGGCGGTGTGGCCCGTGTGGTTTTATTGGAGGCGCTTTATCGGGGCGCGATGGTGTTGGAAGGACATCCGTATCATAATGAGTGATGATAAACAGATTGAGTCGTGGTTGATGGAGCAGGGGCTTTCGGCGGGTGCGTATGCGGGGTCGGGGATGCTGGAGGCTTTTCGAGTGGAGATGGAGGCGGGTTTGGCGGGGGCGTCGAGTTCGTTGGCGATGTTGCCGACGTATCTTTCGCCGTTGGCTGCGGGGGTTGAGGGTACGGTTGCTTTTGTGGATGCGGGGGGTACGAATTTACGGACGGGTTTGGCGGTGGTGGATGCGGGGGGTCAGGTGACGTTGGAGCAGGTGGTGAAGCGGGCGATGCCGGGTCGGGGTGCAGAGGTGTCGGCGGCGGATTTTTATGAGTCGATTTGTGCGGGTTTGTTGCCGGTGGCGGATCGGTTTGATCGGATTGGATTCTGTTTTTCGTATCCAGCAGAAATTTTGCCCAATCGAGATGGGCGTTTGTTGCGATGGACGAAAGAGATTCAAATTCCGGAGATGGTGGGCTCGTGTGTGGGTGCGGATTTAGTGGCGGCGTTGGAGCAGCGGGGTGCGGGGCGCAAGTCGGTGACGGTGTTGAATGATACGACGGCGACGTTGTTGGGGGGGTGTTCGGCGGGTCGGGCTTTTGGTGCGGAGGAGTTTGTGGGCTTTATTTTGGGTACGGGGACGAATTGTGCGTGTTTGCATGGGGGTCAGATTTTCAATATGGAGTCGGGTAATTTTGCGGGGTGGTCGTTTTCGGCGGTGGATGATCGGTTGGATGCGTTGCAGGTGAATCGGGGGCAGTATCGGTTTGAGAAGGCGGTTTCGGGGGCGTATTTGGGTCCGTTGACGTTGGTGGCGATGCAAGAGGCGGCGCAGGAGGGTCTCTTTTCGGCGGCGGGGGCGGCGGTGATTGAGGGGTGGCATGAGTTGGATACGGTTTCTTTGTCGATGCGGTTGGCGGGGGAGGCCGTGCCGGCGTGGGAGTTGGCGGAGAAAGATGAGCGGGTGATGTTGCGAATTTTTGAGGGTTTGGTGGAGCGAGCGGCGTTGTTTTCGGCGGTGAATATGGGGGCGGCGATGGTGTTGGATCGGACGGCGGGGGCGGCGCCAATTTGCGTGAATGCGAATGGTTCGACGTTTCACCGAACGCCGGGATTGGCGGCTCAGACGGAGGTATTTATGCGGGAGTTGCTTGAGCCATTTGGGCGTGAGTTCCGGGTGGTGAGGGTGGCGGATGCACCGGCGTTGGGCGCGGCGATGGCGGCGTTTTAGGGTGCGTTAGTTGTTGGCGATTAAGAATGCGATGGAGCCGGCGTTGAAGAGCATGTGTATGGCGATGCAGTTCCAGAGGGATCCGCTCCACCAGTAGACGAGTGAGAGTAGGATGGATAAGGCGAAGAGGGGTAGGAGCGCGGGTAGGTGAAAATGAAGTGCGGCAAAGAGCAGGGATGTGATGATGAGGGCGTTGGTGAGTCCGGTTTTTTGAATGAGTTTGGGGAGTAGGACGCCGCGAAAGAGGATCTCTTCGTAGAGGGGGGCGATGAGGATGGCGGTGAGAATGTATAGCTGATTGAGGGGGTTGTTCCATTGGGTCATTTGTTGGGTGATGGCTTGGTGTTCTGTTTCGATCTGTAGGAGTTCGGTGAGGAAGAGTTGGTTGAGGATGGCGATGAGACTGAGTAGGGGTAGAAAGGCGAGGTAGAGTGGGAGCGCCCAGCGGAGTTGGGGTAGTTTTTTTTTGGCGAGTCCGAGTGGTTGGGTGGATGATTGGGTTCGTTGGGTGTGGATGATTTGTGCGCCGATGAGGGTGTAGATGATATAGGTGAGGATGAGGCGGACGGTGGGGAGTTGGTCTTCATAGAAAAAGGGTCCGGTGATGGCGGCGAGTAGGTAGAGTGAAAGCCAGCTGATGAGTAGGGTGTAGAGGGTGCGATTTGACCAGGCGCGGTGTTGAAGGCGTTCTGTTTTTTTGGGGGCAAGATGAGACTCTTTTCGAATCGTTTTGATGAGAAAGGGGAGGATGATTGATCCGATGAGAAGGAGGATTCCGAATCCGATTTGGGATGGGGGGTATGGGGTGTTCATTGGTGCGATTATGTGGGTTCTGATTGCATTAATCAATTGCGAAGCGGGATGGGGATGCGTAAAAAGAAGTGATGATTACGGCTGAAAAATGGGATCGGTTGCGTAGAGAGATGGCTGAACTGGGGATTGATGAGGATGCTTTGGAGGAGCATTTTATCCGGGGTTCGGGTCGGGGTGGTCAGAAGATGAATAAGACGTCGTCGTGTGTGCAGCTGATTTATGGGGAGCTGGAGGTTCGGTGTCAGAAGACGCGTTCGCAGGCGGAGAATCGGTTTTGGGCGCGTCGGGAGTTGTGTGAGCGAATTTTGGAGCGTCGGGAGGGGGCGTTTAGTAAGCGTCAGCAGGAGATGGAGAAGGTTCGGCGGCAGAAGCGGCGGAGGTCGCGGCGGGCGAAAGCGAAGATGTTGGAGAATAAGACGCGGCGGGGGGATCAGAAGCGGTTGCGTAAACGGGTGGATCCGCCTGATTAATCGTAGCGGCGGACGTAGTGTTCTTTTTTGAGTTGTTCCATCCAGTTTTGATAGAGGCGGTCTTGTTCGAGGGTGGTGAGCTCTTCTTTAATGGTTTGGCGAACTTCTGAGAAGGGTTGATAGGATGCGTTGCGACGGGCGTCGACTTTGAGAATGAGCAGGCGGTCGTCGTCTTCTATGAGGGGGCTGTGTTGCCCGGTTTTGAGTTGATTGAGGTGGAAGTGGAGTGAGGTATCGATGTCTTTGAGCTGGAGCCAGGGAAAGGCGCCGCCTTGGTCGGCACGGGCGCCTTCGGAAAATTCTTGAGCAAGGGTGTTGAAGTCTTCTCCGGCTTCAATTTTTTGTATGATGTGTTGGGCGGTTTGGGTTTTTAGGGTTCGTTCTTCGGGGGTGCTTCCGCAGTGTAATAGAATGATGCTGTGGCGAATTTTTTCTGGGATGAGGTAGTTGTTCCGATTGGCTTCGTAGGTGATGCGGATGGTTTCGGGTGAAATGCGGGCGCGTTGATTAACTTCTTCTCGGATGAGCATGGAGGTGCTGATGTTGCGGCGAGTTTTTTCGAGGTAGTCTTGGTAGGTGATCTGTTCTGCGGCGAGTGTTTCTTCGAAGCGGGCTCGTTCGCCGTTGAAGCGGTCGCGTATGATGCGGTCGATTTCATTGTTTACGTAATAGTCTGGGATTTGGCCTCCGCGGGTTTCAAAGGCGGCGTTGATGAGGGCTTGTTCGATGAGTTGTTCGCGTGCGTTGATGTAGGCTTGATCGAGTTGTTGTTCGAGTTCGGCGCCTTGATAGCGGCGGTAGAGTTGTGGGAGAATGGATGCCATGGCTGAACGAATATCACTGCGGGTGATGATGGTTTCGTTTACTTTTGCGGCGTAGCCATCGATGGGAATGGATTGGGTGGCGGGTGGGGAGGTTTGGGCGTAGTGAAGGGGGGGTATGCTCAGGAGGATGAGTTGGAGGATGCAGATGGTTGATCGTGTCTTCATTTTTTAAAAGTTACTGCATGCGGGGTTGAGTGGCAATGGTGAAAAGAGAGAAGGCAAAGGTTTTATGCGGTTGGGTGTGTTGTGGTAGGTTTTGAGCATGATGAATGAGGAAGAGAATAAAGAGGTTGTGTATCGATCGGGTTTGGTTGCGATCGTGGGGCAGACGAATGTGGGGAAGTCTACGTTGTTGAATGGCATGGTTGGCGAGAAAGTGAGCATCGTGAGTGATCGGGTTCAGACGACGCGGAATGTGATTCGGGTGATTTTGAGTGAGCCGGAGGGGCAGTTGGTTTTTTTAGATACGCCGGGGGTGCATAAAGCGGAGGGGGATCTTGGAAAAAATATGAATAAGGCGGCGCGTTCGGCGGCGGAGGGGGTGGATGCTGTGTTGTTGGTGCTGGATGGTTCGGTGGCGCCGGCTCAGGTGGATGAGGGTTGGTTTCGGCGGTTGGCGCGGGCGGAGGTGCCGGTTTTCTTTGGGTTGAATAAGCGGGATGTGGGGCAGGCATGTCATAGGGCGTATAAGGATTTATGGGCGGCTGTGGCGGAGGAGAAGGAGAGTGGGGTGAAGCCGATGTGGATGGAGTTTTCTGCGTTGGATGGTGCGGGGGTTCGAGCGTTGATCGATGTGTTGCGGGAGACGATGCCGGAGGGACCGCCGTTGTTTCCGGAGGATGTGCTGACGGATTATCCGCGAAAACTTAATATGGCGGATGTGATTCGTGAGAAGTTGTTTAATCGGTTGCATCAGGAGTTGCCGCATGCTGTGGCGGTTTGGGTGGAGTCGATTGATGAGGGTGAGAAGAAGTGGAAGGTGGAGGCGTCGGTGTTTGTGGAGCGGCATTCGCAAAAGGGGATTGTGATTGGGGAAAAAGGGCGGTTGATCAAAACGGTTCGCGAAGAGGCTGAGCGTGAGCTTTATGAGATGTATGGTATTCGGATTGCGTTGAAGTTGATGGTGAAGGTGGAGAAAAATTGGCGAAAGAATTTTTGGATTTTGAAGAAGTTGGGCTATGCCTAGTTCTGTTTTTACAGGTAGTTGATGAAGGGGAGGGGGCGTCCGGGTGGATCTGGAATGGGTTGTTTTTGAAAGAAGCTATGAGGTTGCTGGGGTGTGAATGTAGTTTTTTTTTCTCGAGTTGGTGCGGGGTGAGTGAGTAGGCAGGCGAGAAGTGTAATGGTGTTGAGTTCGTGAAAGTGGCGGCGGGTTAGGTTTATTGTTTTCATGACTCTAGTCTGAGGTAGATTCTATTTTTTTGCAATTCAGTTTGAATGGAATGACTGGATAATTGACTTTAACTTTTGAATGGGTGGGGAATAATTAAGTGATGTTCAATATGCGTTTGATGAAGGTGAGACGGGGGTTGGTTTGGGTGGTGACGCTTGGGCTTTCTTTGGTTTCGTTTGCGTCGCTTTCAGATGCAGTGCGGATGGAGATTACTGCGGCTTTGGAGGATGGGTTTTATGAACTTGCAGAGCAGCAAATACGGTCGAATGCGCGGGATGTGGACGGTGAACTGGATTTAGTAGATCAGGCTTTATTGGCGCATGCGCTTTGGGGACAAGGGCGTTTAGAAGCGGTCTTGGATGAAATTTCGGATGCTTCTGATGATGAGCGCTTGCGCTATTGGGTGGCGCGGACCTATATGAATTTGGGGGATTTCGAGGCGGGATTGGCGCGTTTGGAGGGGGATCAGTCGGTGGGAGTGATGGCGGTCGATCGGTTGAGGTTGAAGGGGCGTTTGTTGGTCGAGTTGGATCGGTTGGAGGAAGCGGAAGGGGTTTTTCTTCGGTTTGAGTCGATGGCTGAGTCGGATGAAGCGATGGCTGAGAATGCGTATGATCTTGCTTGGGTGCTGCGAAAGCAAAATCGAGTTGATGAGGCGTTGGAGCAGTTGCGGAAGGTGGAGGCGATTGCGGGGGGTGAGTTGATTTATCGGGTTCGGTTATTATTGGCGGAGCTTCTTGTGGAGTCGGATGCGGATGAGGCGGGTGCGATTTTTGAGTCGTTGATGAAAAATGTTGAGGCGGGGCGTGTGTATCGATTGCAGGCGGCGCATTTTTTGGCTGAGAGGGAAATGGAACGGGGCGATCTGCAGGCGTCGATTCGATTATTGGAGCAGACCATTGATTGGATTGATACGTCGGTTGGGCGTGTGGAGCGTAAAACGGAGCTGGCGCAACTCTGCCAGAAGATGGAGCAGTGGGAGTTGGCGTTGCGTTGGATTGAGGCGGCTCAGGTTGAGGTGGAGAGTCGAGCTTGGGCATTGCGGTTGCAGATGCAGAAGGCACGGGTGTTTTTGGGGCAGTTGAATTTTAAGCGGGCGGAGGAGGTGTTTCAGTCGGTGCTAGATGTGAGTGAGGAGTCGTCGCAGCGTTCGTGGGCGTATTATGGGCGGGGACAGGCGTTGTTGGAGTTGGGTCGGCCGGAGGAGGCGGCGTATCTTTTTGAACAGGCGTTTCGTGGGAATAAAGAGGTTGAGTTGGCGTCTCGGGCTCTGTTTAAGGCGGCGGATGCGTATTATCAGGCGGAGCGGTTTGAGCAGGCGAGGGTTTTATATCAACAGTTTTTGAAAAGCTATCCGGCGCATGCGAATGAGGCGCGGGGGATGTATCAGTTGGGTTTAACGTCGGCTCGGATTGGGTTTCGGGAAGAGGCTTTGTTTGAATTTGAGCGGGTGGTTGAGCTGTATCCGGTGGATGCATTGGCGGTGGAATCGATGTTGCGGATTGCGGATGTTTGGATTGCGGAGCAGCAGTGGGAAAAGGCTTTAGCGACGTATAGTCAGCTTGAGCGTAATGCGGTGGATGCTGAGGTGGTGAAGCTGAGCCGATTGCAGCGAGGTTTGTTGTTGTATGCGTTGGGTGAGTATGGGGAGGCGGAACGCATCTTTTTTGAATTAACGCAGAGTGATCAGCAGAGTGAATCGGTTTTACAGGCGATTTATATGCGGGCGTTTTCGGTGTATATGTTGGGTAATGTGGATGAATCGTTGGGGTTGTGTCGGCGTTTTATTGTGGAACATCCGGATTCTATATGGACGCCGGAGGTGTTGTTTTGGTTGGCAGAGCAGGCGTTTAATAGTGGAGATTTTGCTGAGGCAGAGCGGCAGTTTTTACGGATTTATATGGATTATCAGTCACATGCGTTGTCTGAAAAGGCCTTATATCAAGCGGGTCGAGCGGCGATGCGAACCCGTATGTTTACGGTTTCAATTGAGCGGTTTAGTGAGTTGGTGCGGGTTTATCCGGAGAGTGTGTTGTTGCCGCAAGCGCGATTTTCTCAGGGGGATGCATTGACGGAGTTGGGGGAGCATGCGCGTGCGATTTTGGCGTTTGAAGAAGTGTTGAAGAATTTTCCGCAGCATTCGTTGGCTTTTGCGGCCCAGGGTCGGGTGGCCGATTGTCAGTTTGCGTTGGGTGCAGATCAGCCGGAGCGGTATCAAGTTGCGTTTGAGGGGTATCGAGCTTTGTTGGAACGGGTCAATTTGGATCGAGAGTTGCGGTTGCAGTCGCTTTATAAGATGGGGCGTTGTGCGCAAAAGATGGATCGACCGGATGAGGCGTTTGAGGCGTATATGCAGGTGGTTTATTCTTTTTTAAGTGAGGGATTGGTGCGAAGTTCGAAAAATTTGGTGTGGTTTACTCGGGCGGGATTTGCGGCGGCGGCTTTGCAGGCTGATTTGGAAAATCCGAGGGGTGCGATTGCGGTATATGATCGAATGGTTGAGGCGGCTGTTCCAGCTTCGAAAGAGGCACAACAACGGGCGGATGCCATACGGGATCGTTTACAATCGGTAGGACAGGAATTGGAGTAGTGTGATGTTTGGTTTAATGCAAAATGGTGGATGGATGATGGGGCCGATCTGGGTTTGTGGGGCGGTGGCTCTCGGCTTGTTTTTGGATCGGTGGTTTCATTTACATCGGGCTCAGATTAAGCAGGAAGATTTTTTGAGTGGGATCTTTACCTTAATGAATCGGGGGAATCGTGCAGAGGCGGTTACGATTTGTAATGAGACACCGGGACCGGTGGCGCATTTGGTTCGAACGGCTTTGTTGCATGCGGATGAGGCGCCTGAGCAGTTGAGCACGATGTTATATAAATCGGGGTTGGAAGAAATTCCACGGTTGGAGAAAAATCTGAGCGGGTTGTATATTTTGGCGCAGTTGTTGCCGCTCTTAGGTTTGTTGGGCACGTTGGTGGGCTTATTGGAGTTGTTTGTTGGGATGGAGGCGATGGCACCTTTAACGCATATCGGTGATGTTTCTGGGGGGATCTGGAAGGCACTTTTGAGTAGTATATTGGCGATTAGTTTCACGTTGCCGGCGTTGGTGGGCTACCATTTTTTATTGGGTCGTGTGGAGCGTATCACGAGCAATATGGAGTATGCTGTTAATGAAGTTACTCGATTTTTAGCAGATGAGTGGGAGCAGCGGGGAGAGGTGCATGACTGATTTGGAACAGCCGAACCGACAAGGGGTGCAGTTTCGAAAATTTCGTCCGCGGTTGCGTTATCGGGGGGGGTCGATTGGGTGCACGATTCTATTGGATGTTGCGTGTGTTTTAATCGCGTTTTTTTTGGTGGTTTCGCCGGTAATTTTAAAACCGGGGATTCAAATAGAATTACCGGCAGCGGTTTTTAATGGGGGCGTTGCGTTGGGTGGTGATGTGGTGTCGATTGCGCGTGATGAGCGGGTCTATTTTGATGATGAGCAAATTGATTTGGATAGACTGAAAGAGCAATTGGTGGCTCGGGTTGCTAAGGAGCCAGAGCTGGTTCTTATTATTGAAGCTGATCGGCAAGTGAGCCATGGTCGGTTAGTGGATGTGTGGAGTGCGGCTCAAGCAGCGGGGGTAGCGTCGATTTCGTTGGCGACGGGGTTGAGAGGTGAGGATACTCATCAATGAATCTCAGTGTGAAAGATGTGCCCCATTTTGTTTGGATAGCTCTCTTGGTTCTGGCTCTTTTAAGCTTGTTACCGGTGACGCTCACATTGGAACCAGTGCGTTCGGCGGAGAGGGGGTTGCATACGTATTGGATTCATTCGGGTCGTGGTCCAAGATTGGATTATGATGTTCGTGAAGTCCAATCCCCGTTGCTTTTTGCGTTTCCTTCATCGGTGGGTTATAGCGCTGCAATCGATGGGTCTACCATGCGTACAGAATTACGGTTTGCAAAGACGGTTCAGCGGGAATATTTTTTGGATACTGGTTATGCGGTCGATCAGAGAAAGCCGTTGGTTGTATTGAGTGATTTTGATGAGCGGGGAATTCCTGTTGTGGAGGAACCAGCCTATGCATTGAGGTGGGAACCCCATGGAGATTCATCGGTGGTGGTGAGTGATAATCTACGGCGGCGTTGGGTAGCCTCTTCGTTTGAGATGCCGGTTGAGGTGGAGGGATCTTTTTTGGTTCGTGCGCAAGTTGACGTTTCTGAGCACGGGCGGGTGAAACATCTTTTTGTTGAATCGCCGATTGAAAATGGAGTTTGGAATCAAGCGGTGGTTCGTGCTTTATATGCCATGCCGTTTGAACCGGGTTCGCGGGAGTCGGGTTGGGTTGAAGTGCGAAGTCGATCTGCAAAGGAGATGCCATGAATCTTTCGTTATCTTTGCTGATTATGCTGCTTCTTGCCTTTCCTCTATTGGGGATTGGTGTGTTGGCGTTATATGAGCGATTTCGGTCTTCGTATCGACCGTTAAAGGAGCGTGAGCATGTTCATTTTTGTTCAGGTTGTGAGCATGTGTATTCGGTTTCGAATCGGCGTCCTATGAATCAATGCCCGCGCTGTGGAAAATTGAATGATGTGTTGATTGTGAATAATCAGTCGCAGTTTTAAATACACCTCAGGTGAGGGGGCCGCCGGGGGCATCTTGAATAACTGTATCTCTTTTATCTTCGTTGTTTTCTGGAAAATCAACCATGTGATGCAATCCACGGCTCTCTTTGCGAGTGAGTGCGCTGCGAATGATGAGTTCAGCTACGTCTGCTAAGTTTCGTAGTTCGAGTAGATCGGATGTGACGAGGTAGTCGCCATAATACTGTTTGATTTCTTTTCGTAAGTTTTGAATGCGTGCTCGTGCTCGGTTGAGTCGGCGTTCGGTTCGTACAATGCCGACATAATCCCACATGCAAGTTCGTACTTCATTCCAGTTGTGTTCTACGACAACGGCTTCATCGGAGGAGACGGCTACGCCTTTTTTCCAGCTGGGGATGTTGATTTCAACATTTTCTTTGCGATGGCTTTTCCGCATGGCATGGGCCGCTTGATGACCGCAGACGGTCGCTTCAAGCAAGGAGTTGCTGGCGAGTCGATTGGCTCCATGGAGACCTGTGTTGGCGGTTTCACCGGCGGCAAAGAGTCCGGATAGATTGGTTTTTCCGTCTACGTCGGCGGCGATTCCTCCGCATGAATAGTGGGCGGCGGGTACGACGGGTATGGGATCGGTTGCCATGTTGATGCCGTACCGTAGGCAGGCAGTGTATAGATTCGGGAAGCGTTCTCGGAGAAAGGATTCGGATCGATGGGTGATGTCGAGATAGACATATGGATCTCCGTTTATCTTCATGACTGAATCAATGGCACGGGCGGTGATATCGCGGGTGGCGAGTGATCCTCGGGGGTCATAGGTTTCCATGAATGCATGTCCACGCAGGTCCATTAGTTTGGCGCCTTCGCCTCGAACGGCTTCTGAAATGAGGAATGATTTAGCATCGGGATGGTATAGGCAGGTGGGGTGGAATTGAATAAATTCCATGTTGCGGATGGGGAGTCCGGCGCGCCATGCCATGGCGATGCCGTCGCCGGTGGCTACGTCGGGATTGGAGGTGTAGGGATAGACTTTGCCGACACCCCCGCAGGCGAGGAGGGTGGCACCTGCTTGAACGGAGATGATTTTGTTGGCAGTTCGATCGAGAAAATAGGCTCCGATACAGTGGTTTGGACCTTCCATTTTAAGCCAGCTGGTGGTGATGAGATCAATCGCCATGACGTTTTCTAGGAGTGTGATGTTAGGGTTTTTTTGTATTGATGCTTGCAGGGTATGCATGACGGCTTGTCCGGTGATATCTCCGCAGTGAAGAATGCGTCGGTGTGAATGTCCGCCTTCTTTTCCGAGATCATATTCGGTCTCTTTGCCTTTTCGGAGGTCGAATTTTAACCCTAATTTTTCGAGAGCTTTAATTCGGTCTTGCCCGTGGGATATGATTTCTTGGGTGATCTCTTCTTTGGAGAGACCGCATCCGGAGTTCAGGGTGTCTTTGATGTGATCATCGGGCGAGTCGTCAGGATCCATTACACAGGCAATCCCTCCTTGTGCATAAAAACTGTTTGATTCGATGGTTGCTACCTTTGTGGCGACGAGCACTTGGCCGTGCTGGCTAAGTTCTATGGCGGCGGAGAGTCCGGCTAATCCGCTTCCAATGACGAGATAGTCATATGCTTGATTTTCTGTTTTCATTCCTTGCTTATTCGCCTCATTCGAGGGGAACTTTCATCTAGTCGCTTGCCGTTTGTTTCATTTGCTCTTCAAGGCGTTCTTCGAGATCGAATTGATGTAGGGCGTGTAGCGTTTCTTCGAGGTCGCCTTCCATGACACGATCCAGTTTATAGATTGTTAAATTGATCCGGTGATCGGTGAGTCGGTTTTGCGGGAAGTTATAGGTGCGGATTTTTTCAGAACGGTCGCCGGAGCCCACCATTGATTTACGTTGAGAGGCTTCTTCTTCGGCTTTTTTTCGTTGCTGTTCATCAAAGAGTTTAGCGCGGAGCATTTTCATGGCTGCTGCTTTATTTTTATGTTGTGAGCGTTCGTCTTGGCATTGAACGACTACGCCGGTTGGAACGTGGGTGATGCGGATGGCGGAGTCGGTGGTGTTGACGTGCTGTCCGCCTGCGCCGGATGCGCGATAGGTGTCGATGCGTAAATCTTCAGTTTTTACTTCAATGTCGACTTCTTCGGCTTCGGCTAGTACGGCGACGGTGGCGGCGGATGTATGAACGCGTCCTTGTGTTTCGGTTTGGGGGACGCGTTGAACGCGGTGTGTTCCACCTTCGTATTTAAGGGTTTTATAAACATCGTCGCCTTCGACGGAGAAGGAGACTTCTTTGTATCCACCGGATTCGGAGGGGTTGGCATCCATCATGGCATGCTTCCACCCTTTGAGGTCAAAATACCGCGTATACATGCGGTAGAGATCTCCGCAAAATATACCGGCTTCGTCGCCGCCGGTTCCGGCGCGGATTTCAATGATTACATTGCGGTTATCGACGGGGTCGGGTGGTAGGAGGGCGAGGCGCATCTCACGTTCAGCTTCGGGTAATTTTTCTTCAGCTTCTTCTTTTTCAAGTTGCGCTAGTTCTTTGAGCTCTTCTTCGCAAGCGGAATCGTTTAATAGAGTTTGGCTCTCTTCGATGGTCTGCATGAGTTGCCAGAGTTGACTGGCGATGGTGGCAATTTTTTTTTGATGTGCATATTCGCGCATGCATTGTTTCATTTTGTTGGGATCGGAGGAAACTTCGGGTTGTGACATGGTTGTTTCGAGCTGCTGAATCTGCTCGTTGATCTGATCGAGGTAGGTGGCGTCGATTTTCATAAAGGAGTCGTAGAGTTTGAGGTGTGGGCACAAAAAAGCCGAACACGGGTTGGGTGTTCGGCTAGCTCAGAAGTGAGGGCTAATAGGTGCCTTCTGTAAAGCGCTTCTTGAAGCGGTCTACACGACCTTCTGTATCGATGAATTTAGCCTGACCGGTGAAGAAGGGATGGCATGCAGAGCAGGTGTTGACATGCATTTCTTTAACGGTTGAACGTGTTTGGAACACGTTTCCACAAGCACAACTTACGGTTGCTAATTGATAATTTGGATGAATTTCGCTTTTCATGGTTTGAACCTCTGTCTGGTTAAGGGGGTGTTTTCTAGCGAAAGAAGGTTAGGTTGTGCAAGGTTTAGTTGATTCTTTTTCTGAGTTTGATCTTTGATGGTTTTGGAATGTCTGAGAGATTTTTTATATGTTGGGTTGTGGTTCATCTTGGATAAGAGGGGGTTTGTCTGTTTTTCTGTGGTTCTCTTTGTTGTCGGTATCTGTGGGTGAAACGCGTGGGTTGACGGTGAGTCAGCTTGATCGGTTGAATCCAAAGGTGGAGAGTACGAGTCGATTATTGAGTGTTTGTCGAGAATTGCTCCGGAATGAACAGCATGCGGCTGCGCTTCCTTTTTTGGAAGAGGTGGTGTTTCGTTTAGAGGACGATTCGGAGAAGAAAGCGCAGCAAACGTTGGCGTTTTCTATTTTTCAATTAGCGGATTGTTCGATGAAGTTGGGTGAGTATGAGCGAGCGGCCGAGGGATTTCGTCGATTTGCAGATCTTTTTGATTTAGATCCACAACGGAATGATGCGCGGTTGTTAGCAGCGGAATGTTTCAGTTTGGTTGGTTTATGGGCGGAGGCTGAAGCGGAGGCGGCATCTGTGTTGGATGATGTGCCGCTGGAGGATGAGATGGAGCGGTCGGTGCTTCGTCTTTTTGCCGAAGCGTGTTTTGAGCAAAAAAAATGGGTGGATTCGATAGAGCCTCTTCGGAAATTATTTCGATTTTCGCAGAGCGATGAAGACCGTTCTCGGGCGTCGGTGATGTTGGTTACTTCTTATGCTCGGTTGAATCAGTTTGCTGAGTTGTTCCGGTTTTTACCTTATTGTAATCAATTATCTCGACATGAGTTGGCGTTGAATGTGGCACTGCTTGAAGCGGGAGATTATCAATATCATCAAGCGGCTTTTTCTGAGGCGTTGTTGTTGTATCGTGAAGTAGTTTCGCTTGAAGAAATTAAGGCGTATCAGTGGAATCGTTTGAATTTTTTGGAGCAACAGATTGTTGCGTTTCGTCCGGGAATGGGTCGGAGTTTGGCAGCCCACCAAGAGGCGCGTCTGGAGATAGAGAAAAAGGTGGCGGCTCAGCGGGTGCGGATTGATCAGGTTGAGCAATTTATCAATTATGATGTGGAGTTGTTGTTGCGTATGGGCCAGGCGTCACATCAATTGAAGCGGCATTGGCTTACGTATACGCTTTATCAGGCGCTGATGGAGCGATATCCAGCGTCGGAGGTTGCAGACCAAGCTCATTATGCTTCGTTTACGGTGTTGCTTGATGAGGCGGAGTGGTTGCTGGCAAAGCAGGAGGGATATGCCTATCTGCATGAACGGTCGGAAGGGTTGTTTTGGGATGATGCGGCATTGAATTTGCTTCAGTTGCACATGCAGGAGGAGCAGTGGGATGCTGCGCTAACATTGGGATTGCAAGTGCGGGAAGAGCGTTTGGATTATCCGTATGCGGATCAACTGGGATATGTATTGGGGTATATTTATTTTAAGCAGTTTAATTTTGTATCCGCTTTGCATCATTTTTCGGAGGTATTAGATCGTTATCCAACAAGTTCCCTGCGTGAGATGGTTTCTTTCTGGAAGGGGTTGACGCATCTTTATTTAACACAGTTTGATGAGGCGATGGTTTCTTTTAGGTCATTTTTATCAGAACCTGATTTTGTGAATGCTGTTTTGAGAGAGGAGGCGTTGTATCGGTTGGGAATGAGTCAGTATGGTGCGACTCAATATGAGGCGTCGGAGCAGACCTTTCTTGATTTTGTTGAGCAGTATCCTGATGGGCGGCTGGCTTCGGAAGCATTTGCGATGCTGGGAGATCTTCGTGCGGCTGAGGGATCTCTTGAGGAGGGCATTGTTTGGTATGGGCGGGCATTGAACTCGGCAGAGGGATTGGATCAGTACAATTATCCTTTTTTCCAGCGGGCGAGGGTTTGGAAGTTGCAGGATGCGCATGAAATCATTGTAGAAAATATGCAGGCATATATGGAGGATTGGAAGGAGCAGGCAGATTTTGCGCGGGCTGTTTCGATGAGTATGGATGCGCTTGAGGCGATGAATGATTATCCGAAGGCGTTGAGTTGTTTGCTGGATCGGTTGGAGGAGTTTGGGGGAGATCCCGAGCTTGCGGGGGTGGATCGTTTGCAAGAGCGGTTGATTGCAGATTATAAAAAAGCGTCTTTATTAGCCTATCAGGATGTCATTTTAGAATGGGTTTCGGAGCGACTGGAACAGATAGAAACAGAGAGTGAAGTGTTAGCACTTCGATATCATACCGTTATGGCAGCGCTCCAGAACGTGGAGGCGCGGGAGCCGCATTTGGCTGTCTTATTGCAAGAGCGTGCGGTGAAATTGGCGGGACCGTTGGGGCTGTCGCGAATTGCGGAATATGCTTTGGAAAAGGAGCGGTACGAGTTGGTGCTGTTGGCAGAGCAGCAAATTTTGAATCGCGATGACCGTTCTCTTTCTGGTTTGGAAGTTCGCGTGGCGGCGCTGGATGCCCGCATGGGTTTGCAGGACTATGAAGATATCAATTCTTTGAGTGCGGAGATTTTAGAGCAGTATGGGTATGGGGTTCAATTAACGGGGGTGGCACGGGTGCGTGCAGGAGATGCGCTTCGGTTTCAGGGTCGATATGAAGAGGCAATTTCACTTTATGAAGAGGTGTTAGCTACACGTGAATGGCGGGGTGGATTAACGCCGGAGGTGTTGTTTTGGATGGGGTCTTGTAGAATGGCGTTAGGACAATGGGCGGAGGCATTTGCATATTATCAACGCATTTATGTTCTCTATGGCGGCTATCCGGCATGGGTGGCAAAAGCATACATAGAAAGTATGAATTGTCTGGAAGCATTGGGTGGGCGTGAAGAGGAACTAATGCAAACATGCCGAGAAATGATCTTAATTCCGGCCTTGGCCTCTTTTCCAGAAACGGATATCGCGCGCGCTTGGTTAGAGCGGTTAAGTGGGGAAATTAGACCATGAAACAGAAGCTTTTTATTCTTATAGGTTTACTGACGTTGCAATCTACCTTTGCGGTTTATGAGGTGGATGTGATTTTAAAAAGTGGAGCGGTGATGAAAGCGACGCAGCTGCTTTTGCAGGGCGATCGCATTAGGATGAATGGGGAACGACCTCCGGTTGCGACAAATGCAGTTGAGCGGTTGGAGTTCCGGTTTCGAGAACTGAGTCCTGATTTATGTGCGTCGTTATATTCAAGCGGAAGATTAGCGAGTTTACGCGGGCGGCTTGATCAGGTTCTTTCCTCTTTATCGAGCCTTAAAACTATCCCGAGCAATTTAGATGTCTATTGGTATTGGTTGTTAAAGTGCGAATATTGGAGTGGTAATGAGGTGGGTGCGCTACGGGCAGTAGATGTGTTGCAGGTATCTCGGTCTCAGCAAGAGGTGGATGTGGCAGAGATGTATGCAGCGCTGATTTGGCTTGATCGAAAAAATGCAGATCAAGCACAACAACATCGGAATCGTATACGGAATGCGGAGCTGGTTTCCCTCCCGATGTCTCATTATGTCGAGGCGCGGATGCTTTTGTTAAAAAAAGAGTATAAGAATGCACTGCGGGAGGTAGTAAAGATTGTGGCTTTATATCCGCGGGATCGAGAATGGATGGCGCCTGCCCTTTTTTTAGAGGCAGAAATATATGTGAAATTAGGCGCGATGGCGCAGGTGGAACAAGTGGTTCAGGAGTTGAGATGGTCGTATCCTGATTCTGAATGGACGAATAAAGCGATGAGCCTTCTTCAGTCGACAAAAGAGAAGGCTAAAATGGGAGATACAATATGATTCATGGGAGAAAAAACTGGGTAGTTGGTGTGCTTTTGAGTGTGGCAACTATGAGTTGGGCGCAGGCAGAAAATGCGGCTTCTGAGCAGACCATTTCGCTCGGAGCTTTACTTCAGCAGGGTGGATGGGCGATGTATCCGCTTGGGATTTTTTCGTTGGCAATGTTCTACTTTATTATTCGCAATCTCATTATTTTGCGTGAACGCAATTTGCTTCGTCCCGATTTAAAAGATGAAATTGAATCAATGATGCGTAGTCGTGATGTGGCTGGAGTTCGAACGTTGTGTGCTAAAAATGATAGTTTGATCACAGCGGTCTTAGATGCCGGAATGGAACGGATCAGTGAGGAGCATACGTTCGATGCGGCTCATGTGATGGAGGCGGTGGAAGAAATGGGGAATGAGCAGTTGGTTACGTTCATGAAGCCGATAAATTATCTTTCAATTATTGGAGGTACGGCGCCGATGTTGGGTTTGCTTGGAACGGTTTCGGGTATGATTAAAGCGTTTTCGATTATATCTCAGGGGGGTATGGGGGATCCCGGTAAATTGGCGGGTAGTATTGGAGAGGCGCTTGTGACAACGGCGACTGGGCTGGTTATCGCGATTCCAGCCATGATTGCTTATTTTATCTTTAAAAATAATTTCATCAAGAGCATGTCATCAATGGGGCGGTTGATGGGTCATTTTATCAATCTTTACCGTTTTTCTACTCCGGCGGATCGGAGCGAATAGATGCGATTTAAAACTTCATTTTTCGAGGAAGATGAGGAGATTAATATGGCACCCATGATTGATATGGTTTTTTTGCTCTTAATTTTCTTCATGGTGGCTTCTCATATGGAAAAAATGGATCGTACGCCGGTTGAGTTGCCGGTTGCTGATCAGGCGAATATTCCTGAACAGCGGGGAAGTCGAACGTTGATCACGCTACGCTCGCAGGATATGACCGGAGAGCGGGTCGAGATTTTGATGAATCTGCAACAGCTCCAGTTGGATGAGCTGAAAGATAAATTAAAAAAAATTATACAGAATAATCCAGATGCATCTATTTGCCTTCGTATCGATCGGTATGCCAAAAATCGGCATGTAAAAAGGGTCATGGAAGCCTGTGTGGAAAGTGGTGTATCGGACATTATTTTTGCCACCTTTGAGGCAGGGCTGTAATGAAAGCTTGGATTGATGAGTTGACGAAAGAAAAGGTGGGACTTCAAATTGCTCCATTGATTGATGTAGTTTTCCTTTTATTAATTTATTTTATGGTCAGTGCCCAGCTGAAGAGACCTGAAGCTGATATGGATTTAGCATTGCCTGGAGAGGTTGCTGTGACAACGCAGGTGGTAATGCCGGATGAACAGATCATTGTGGTGGATGCAGCGGGCGTGATTCGATTGAATAATCAGACGTTTTCGGGGACTGATGCGGCTCAACTTGCACAGTTAAAGAAAATCTTAATTCGATATAAAGCGGCTTCTGATCAGATGGGTCAACCAGCGGCGGTGATGATAGATGCACATGACGATTCAATTCATGAGCGTGTTATTGATGTTTTGAATCTTTGTGCCGCAGCTAAGATTGAACAAATTAGTTTTGGCTCAGTTAATTAAAAGTGGGCAGATCATGGCGAGTCATGCCTTTGGCGGCGAGCACTTGGTCTGTTGTTTTAAAATGACATTTTACTGTTTTTGTTAAGATAGCGGGGCCATGTTTTTCAATGAGATTTTCAGCCACGGATCGAACGTGTTCAGATGCTCCTTTTGGAATATCTAGTTGGAGATCATTTTCCATTTTTTTCAAGGCCATTACAAAGCCAGCTCGCGCTAGAATCGAGGCAGCAGCAACGGCAGGGTCAGATTCGGCTTTTGTTCGCTGTTCTAATAGGATCTTTTTACCTCGTTCCATTAGCGCGCTTTTTATTCGATTGTCAGGACCAAACTTGTCGGACAAAGCTCGCGGGCAATCGGGTGTTATTTCTAGCAGGTTTTCAATGGCTCTTGCGTGTCCCCAAGCCAACATCTTGTTAACGTTCCGGACCTTTGAATACATGCGATTATAGGATTCCGAACCAATCGTGATAACGGCACATTGATTTTTAAGGATGCTACGGATTTCTTTGGCTAATGTAATTATTTTTCGATCTGATTTGATACGTTTGGAGTCTTGAACGCCAACTTCTTTTAAGAGCGCGACCGATTTTTCATCGGTATACGCTGAAGCAATTACGAGCGGTCCGAAAAAATCGCCTTTCCCGCTCTCATCAATCCCCATATGTGGTTCAAGAGATTTAGGGTCCAAAATTTCATCATAGCCAATTTCTATGCGTTGCAAAATGGTCGGTTCGAGAACAAATTCAATCCACTCTTTAGCTCGTTTACCTTGAATTAGTAATTTACCAGATGTGTAGAGATTAATTCTGCATTGTTCTATCGAAACGGCGATCACCGTGTGGGGAACATTTTCTGGGCGATAGGTCGATTTCTTTAATTCTTGTAGAAGCCGTTTTTGTTCAGTTGTGTCACATTTGAATGTATAGGAGATTTTCATAGAGCGTAAATGTAGTTGGTTTAATCTTTAATTCAAAGGGCATAGCTTGTTTAATGTGCTGGTGATTAGACGTAGTTTAAATCTATTAATAGCATCTTTGGTTTTGGGGATTTCATCCATCTCCATATCAGAGGTAAAGTATACGTCTTTCATCTCATATTATGTAAAATATTCAGGTTTATTTGATCGTCATATCCGACCTGATTATTCCGTTTTCGAATGTGTAAATTTTCTCAATGAAAATGGAATAAAAATTAATTGGATGGATGTCTATCAAAATGCGTCTTTTGATGAAAAGTCTATGGCACGTATCACAGGTCAGACATTCCTTCTGTTGAGTGGAGAGAAAAAAATTGAATCCACATATGTCCTTCCCAATGAGTTTGAAACATGGCAGCAATTTTGTGAAATATACGGACTTAATTATAAAAAATCGTATCAAAATTTATTAATTATATTTAATAATTTATAAATTTTTATAGTTGAAATCCCGGAAAAAAGTATGCATAAATGGAAAAACTATATGGAGAAAATATAAATGCGTAGTCAATTTTTACTGTTCTTAATGATTTTTGCTGTACTCGTCTCTCAAAAGTCGAATGCCGATTTGGATTCGTCTGTACAAGCAGTAGAGCGGGCTAGAAATGCGATTGCCAAAGCCGAAACGGTTGTATCACAAATACCAGAAAATTCGACTGAGTTGGATTATGTCGTACAACTTCTAAGCAAAACGTCCCAGGATTGGGATATTGCTCTCAGCTCATACAATGATGCTAAAATATGTTCAGCAAAAATAATGGAAACATCCAATGAATCTCTCCGAGAGGACTATAAAGCCCTCTTTACTGTGAGCAAGCAATTGACTGAAACACATGCAAACGCGGTTATTATAGCAGCTTCATATATTCGATTAGTCGCCAAAAACAATTTAGATCAATTGGAAACTATTAGAAATTCCATTGATGAAATTTCCCAAGTAAAGCAGTTGGTGCGTGATAATGCTGAGTATACGAAGGAAGCGATTGCTGAAAAATATCAGTAATGCTCTCATTAGATACAGGAGTTAAATAGATGAATATGAAGGTTAAATATATAGCATTCGTGCTTATTTCCACATGTTTGGTAGTAACAGCCCAAACCAATAACAAAAAGCAAGCTGTATTGGATGAGGTGGTGCAACA
>MDTB01073725.1_pt1 | contig 23285 bp, 28 predicted proteins | sample 811161 | NCBI WGS metagenome assembly MDTB01 (sample SAMN05326650, study PRJNA326480) | marine metagenome | isolation source: seawater | place: Mediterranean Sea | collected 2009
CAGCATCGTCTAGTAGAATAACCGGTGATTTACCCCCAAGCTCTAAAGTTACGTTTTTTAATGTATCAGTCGCAGTTTTATTAATTAATTTCCCAGTCGTTACTGATCCTGTAAAACTTATTTTGCTAACTAAAGGGTGTTCCACCAACGCCTGTCCTGCCTCATTACCCAACCCATTAACAACGTTTATAACTCCCGGAGGGATACCAGCATCAAGAGCAAGTTCTGCCAATCTTAAGGTAGCTAGAGGCGTAACCTCAGATGGTTTAATAACGATAGTGCAACCAGTAGCTAGGGTCGGAGCAATCTTCCACATAGCAATCATCAGCGGCACATTCCATGGAATTATTGCGCCCACAACACCAACAGGTTCCCTTTTTGTGTATGCGAAAAAACGTTTTTCTGGAATTGGCTCTCCAATATCCATGGTTTTACCGTTTAATTTGGTAGGCCATCCAGCCATGTAACGTAATGTTTCAATAACATTTCCAACCTCAACAAATTGGCCAACAACGCTCGGCATACCAACATCAAGGGCTTCTAATTGTCCTAACTCTTCCGCGTGGCCCTCAATTAAATCCGCAAATCGGTGCATTAATTTCTCACGGCTTGCGGGTGGCATATCCCTCCATAATGGATCATTTAGGGTTGTGTTTGCAACTTGAACCGCCTCATCAATTTCCTGATAAGTGCCTTTAGGAATTTCAGTTAGAACACTACCGCTTGACGGATCAATGACTGAAAAGGAACCACTGTCTTTACTTTTAACCCAGTTATCTCCGATTAAATGTTTCATTTCTTGTTCAAGAAAGCGACGGGTATCTGGGATCAAACTATTAAAATCATTCGCCATAACATTCATTTGATAAAGCCCCACTATTATTACTTGATGTATTTTTCTATGTTGTAGTATTTTTAACCAGACTGCAATTAAACTTTAGTTATATTTTTTGATAAAATTCGCTCCTGTATCAGATAAAAAATTAACTGCTCCCTATGAGTGAATTAATTGATTATTAAAATATTTTTTAATTTCGAATTCATAATTTTATATAAAAATATCTTATTTCAATAGGTCATTAAGATGTACTTCCAAGGACTTTTCTCTGTATTTTTATCAACTTTAACCTCAATAAGTGTCGGGCCTCCGTCCGAGATTGCCGACGTTAACGCTTTTTTTAGGCCTAAAGAGTTTTTAACAGAATAACCTTTTATATCATACGCTTCTGCTAATTTCTTAAAGTCTGGATTTAATAGTTCACTACCGAGCGGTTTGCCTTTATAAATTCGTCGCATATCACGTCTAACATTTCCAAAAGCTGAATTATTCATTACGATCGTTATGAGACCTATACCCTCTTGCGCAGCTGTTGCAAGTTCCTGTACGCCAAACATAAAACCACCGTCGCCAGTAACCGAAATAACAACTTTATCCGGATTTGCGACCTTTACTCCTAAAGCTGCCTGAAAACCAAAGCCTAGGTTACCCTGGAAACCACAGGTAACATAAGTTCTCGGCTCATAAACGGGAAATGCAAACTGTGAAGTAAACCCGATTTGTGTTATTTCCTCAACAAAAAAACCATCTCGTGGCAGAACTTCTCGAATTACACTCAAATATTCAGCATGAGGTTTTACTTCTTTAACCTTATCATTCGCCCAATCATTAGCTTTAGCTATTTCTATACTTCTCTCTGGTGTTGGCTTATAAATCGACTTTAAGGCTTCATTTAATGCCTTAGTCGCGCCCGCGGCATCTCCGACAATCCCAGCGTGAGGCACCAAACGGTTCATTTCTAAAGGATCAATGTCAATTCTAATTAAGTGTGGTGGAGCAAGAGGATTAGTTACTGCCCCCAGAGGATTTGACCACCTCATGTAAGGCATTTCAAGCCTAGACCCTATACCAATTAAAGCATCGGAATCCCTCCATAAATCATGTGCCGCCACCGAAGATACGCCTAAATAATGATCCTCACTAACAACACCGCGACCTCCTCTAAATGCACCAACAGGAGCCTGAAGTGTTTCTGCTAACTCGAGGACCTCTTTTGTTGCCCCTTGCGCTCCACTACCTACTAAAATAATCGGCTTCTTAGATTTTTTTATAATTTTTGAAGCTTCCTCGATTTCGTTCTTCTTTATTTCTAGATCTTTTTCGACCTCAACAGGTGGAAGAAGGCCAACCATTTCATTCTGAGCCATATCGTCCCAACACATCTCAACAGATACAGGGCCCGGCCTACCGGACTTCATAACCTTGAATGCCTCATTAATAATCTCGGGCGCGTCCGATGCTCGCTCAATTCGGACCGACCATTTTGTTAAAGTTTCCAGCGTAGCTATTTGATCAGGCAATTCATGTAAATGTCCTCTAAATTTTCCCATTGCTTCTCTTGGTATTTGACCAGTAAGACATAAAATTGGAACATTTGCGCCCCACGCTGTACATAAAGCCGCCATAGTATTTAAAACCCCAGGACCTGGAACAACTGAGTATACACCAACCTTACCTGTGGATTTTGCGTACCCAAAAGCCATATAAGCCGCTGCTTGTTCGTGCCGAGCACCAACGGTTCTAATACGTGACCGCATACGAGATAAAGCATCAAAAATAGGATAAGTTTGAGCTCCGGGTATACCAAAAACAGTATCAACTTTATTGTTGAGAAGCGATTGAACGATTGCTTCGCCGCCGCTCATTACTCTTTTTGATAAATTATCCATAACTTTCCCTTAAAAACCCTTTTAAAAAGAAATAAATTAAAAATCCTAATTGCGGATAAAAATTAAAAGTTACCGTTTAATGTAAATGTCTCGCTTCTTAATTGATTAGCTTCAAAAGATTAGCGGATCAAAGATTATTTTAAAAGCATCAAATAAGATCCAAATCATCATATAATCTTTACACTATATAATGAAAGCTTAGCTAAATATGTTTTTGTTTGCGCTCTAGAATAATTTGATGGAACATATTGCCTGCAAACCCTCTCTTAAACCCAAGCGAATGTAGCTGAAAATAGAGCTCTATGAATAAACCAATTGTCGGATTTAACCCAGAGGCAAATATTAAATTTATAGGATCTGCATTATTAATAATGCTCTCAGTTTCTCTTTTTACGGCTTCCCATGGTTTTGTGCGGGGTGTTGGCAAATCGATTCATCCTTATGAAATCGCTTTTTTTACAAGTTTGTTTTCTTTTGCATTTTACTTACCATGGATTATTCGTACTAAATTTAGTTTAATGCGAACCGATAAGTTAGGTATGCACTTTATTAGGTCGTTCTTTAACGCTGGAGCAGTTGGCGCATGGTATACCGCGTTGTCACTAACACCGTTGGCTGATGCTACCGCACTTGCACTCACCAGTCCCTTATTTGTTACGCTTGGAGCTGTTTTGTTTTTAGGTGAAAAAGCTAGAATGAGAAGATGGATAGCAATTGGCGTAGGTATTTTTGGAGCTCTTTTAATTATTCGACCTGGTTTTCAATCTTTCAGTATAGGTTTTGTATTTGTAATACTATCCATTATGCTAGGTGGCGGTTCAAGACTATTTGCGAAACATCTTACTAAATGGGACCAACCGATGACGATTGGTGCATGGGTTGCTCTATTACAAATCCCAATAACATTTTTAATGGCAATTTACTTTTGGAAATGGCCAAATATATCGCAATTAATAATGCTCGCAGCCCTAGGGTTGCTTGTTGGCGGTGCGCATTACACAATGGCCTTAGCCTATAATCGAACTGATGTTAGCGCTCTAGAACCATTTAATTTCATTCGACTAATAATAGCCGCTTTAATAGGCTATTTTTTCTTTTCAGAACTGCCTGATACATGGACTTGGGCTGGCGGTTTAATTATTATTGGTTCAACAACTTATGTTGCACGACGAGAGGCTCAACTTAATAAAGAACTGTCGTAATTTATTATTTATTTTTTAGCTTCAACTAAAATATCGAGCCCACGGCTAACTTAAGCGCCATAACGGTTAAGATAACTCTAAGTAAAACCGAAAAAATACCTTCACTAATCCAGTTCAGCGTTTGCTTTCCAGCAAACGTGCCCAATAATCCTAATATTGTAAGAACCAAAATTATTGGAATGTACTGAATAAAAGAGAAACCAATAAATCCAAATACTAAAATTTTAAACGTATGTTGAATGCTCATTAAAGCTGCGTGTGTGCCAACAACTTGTTTTCTTCCTTTACTCGTGGCAATTACAAACGGCGTTATTACGGGTCCGGTAGCCCCAACAAACATTGTTATAATAGCTCCAAATACTCCAACAGTTAAAAAACTTATTTTACTTAATCGATTGGCTAAAAAGTCCGGTGCCCAAACACTATACAAAATAAATACTGCTAGTACCATCTAAAGGGCGTGTGTTGGCAACTCAACCACTAAATTTCCACCGACTAATGCTCCAATTATCGTGCCCAAAATAAATAAGGGAATGATTTCTATATTAACGCTTTTAAGCATCAAAATGGCTCTACCAAAATTTGAACCAAGTTGCACAACTCCATGAATGGGAATTAAAATCGCTGGCGAAAAAATAAGTGCCATGGTCGCGAGGTTTAGCGTCCCACCCCCTAGTCCAAACGCAGCAGTTATGAAACTTCCAAGAAAAGATACAATACAAAGGGTAACCACCTCCCAAAGCTCGATACCACTCCCAGTAGCCAAATATTCAAAAAAGGTACTCATTTTGATCTTGTAAAAACGACTAAGTATTTATTTTGGAGCCATTCTTAGTGCACCATCCAACCTGATCGTTTCACCATTAATATAATTATTTTGGCATATATGTTTTACTAAGGATGCGTATTCATCAGCCTTCCCTAATCTCGTTGGAAATGGAACACTTGCAGCAAGAGATTTTTGGGCCTCTTCAGGTAAAATATCCATTAATGGAGTAAGAAGAATACCGGGTGCTATAGTACAGGTTCTTATACCAAAACTCGCAAATTCTCGGGCAATTGGGAGTGTCATACTATGAATACCTCCCTTGGAAGCAGTATAAGCAGCTTGTCCAATTTGACCATCAAACGCGGCAACCGAAGCAGTCATTAAAATTACGCCACGCTCCCCATCTTCCAAGGGCTCTAACTTACCAGCTTCAACGGCAAAAAGGCGCGTGACGTTAAATGTGCCAATAAGATTCACAGTAACGATTTTTGAAAACATTTCCAAATCGTGCGGACCATTTCTGCCCACAACGCGCGATGCAGCAGCGATACCCGCACAATTTACAAGTATTCTACTAGGACCATTGCTCTCTCTTGCGTGAGATAAACCGGCTTGAATACTGCTACTATCTACAACGTCGCATTTGGAGAAAATTCCGCCAATATCATTCGCAATACTTTTACCGCGTTCCTCGTTTAAATCAAGAATTGCAACTTTAGCGCCATTCTTTGATAACATTCTCGCAGTTGCTTCTCCTAAACCAGAAGCCCCACCCGTTACAATAGCAGATTGACCATTTAGATCCATTATGATTTACCTCCTTTTAGGTTATAAAAGCGTGACTGAGAACTTAAAACCTCAAAATACTAGAGACCCCAATAATATTTTTCTATAATTTTAGCCCGCATAAAATTTTTAAGAATTTAGTGCCTTACCACCGCTTGATATTGAATAATTTCGGTCAATATAATTACACAAATGGTCATAAAACGATGTAATCTCGTATTTAAGAGGATTTTGTTCGTTTTGACATCCGGGTAACGGAGCCGACATAACATCCCAGTTTGGATTGAAAAAGAATGCTGAAATATAACGCTCCTGCTTCGGTGGCAGAACCCGATGGGGCGTCGCAATAAAACGACCGTTTGTCCACTTTTTCATAAAATCACCGCTATTCACGCAAATAGCGTTGGGAATGTATTCCCCAGTTATCCATGACCCCTCTTGAGTTTTTACTTCAAGACCCGAGACTTTGGAAACTGGCAATAAAGTAATAAAACCATGATCTGAATGCGGCGCTATTCCATATTGATTTTCTTCACCTTTAACAGCCGGGTAATGAACGTTTCTAGTAAACCACATCGGATCAGTAAAATATTTATCAAAATAATCAGCTCGTAGCCCTAATGCACTGGCATAAAGTGGGAGCAAGGAATAACCAAGCGTTTCCATGGCCGAAAAGAATTCTAGCATAGTTTTTTTAAAACTTGGTAGTAATTTGGAATTTGGCCATTTATTTGGGCCCGTATAACGGCGTCCAGCAAGGATAGAGGGATGATCACTCTTTCTATCACGTATAATTCTATAATTCTCATTTAAATCATATTTATCGTTCTTTGCTACGTCCGAAGTTACATAAATAGTTGATTTGATCGGAACATATCCTGCCGCATTTTCATCCACTTTTAATTTGAGCTTCTCTTCAATAGGTAATGAGTGAAGTTTCTCAATCTGCTTTATTGCCGCACTTATTAAAACTTCGTCAACCCCATGGTTGACCAAGTAATAAAAGCCTATCTTCTCTTGTATCCACTTTAAATCAGAAGCAAAAACCTCTTTTTCAGATGAATTCCCATTAACATACTTTGCAAAGTCTAAGACCGGAATATAATCTACACGAGTTTTATCAAGCATCTATTCCCCCTCTACCTAAAACGAGTACGATCATGTGGTGCTAAAAAATCAATCCCTTCTGGGCCCTTAGGTATTGTTCCAGTTGCATTTACTCTTGAACCTGTCCAATAGTTCACTTTTGCCGCCTCCAGCCAGCAAATATCCGAAATTCCCGGCATTTGATATAAGTCCTTTGTATAATTCCATAAATTTGGATACTCATGCAAATGTTTTTTATTTCATTTGAACGCATAATGATAAACTGTATCAAACCGATAAAGCGTAGGGAAGGCTCTCCAATCCGCACCTGTAATCATACTTCCAGCAAGGTATCTTTGTTTGCCTAATATTTTTTCCATTGTATCAAAGGCCTCAAAAAGTCCTTCGTATGCATCTTCATATGCTTCTTGAGAGGTGGAAAATCCGGCCTTATAAACACCATTATTAACTTTGTGGTAGACCATATTATTGATAGTCTGTATCTCTGTTTTTAGATTTTCCGGAAAATAATCGTAATTGTCTCCTCCTATTTCATTAAATTCATTATTGAGCATCTCAATAATTTCTGAAGATTCATTATTAACGATTTTACATGTTTTTGCATCCCAAAGTGCAGGAACTGTAACTCTTCCTGTGTATTTTTTATTAGACAAACTATACAATTCATGCAAATTCGTTATTTTTAAATCGGTCCCAGGAACTAACTTTGTGTCATCTCTCTCAATCTCATATCCCTCTTCCCCCGATCGTACCATAATCAGACCAATATCGTCAGCAAGACCCTTTAAATGCCTAAAAATAATAGTTCTATGTGCCCAGGGACACGTTCTAGATACATATAAAAAATAACGTCCGCTCTCCGATCTAAAACCAGAGGAACCATCTTCTGTTATACGATGATGAAAACAAGTGGGAAGATGATCAAATTTTCCGCCTTCGCCTCGACTTTTACCATCATCCTCACTCCAACGACCATTAATCAACATTCCCACTGCTCTGACCTTTTCTATAAATTCTTTTAATAAAAATACCCTCTTTTCACCAGATAAAAATAAAATTGGGTAAGTTTGACTTAGCCTTGTTAGATATGCTTATGTCAATAGAAGTAGTTAAAAATATCTATTTTCAATCAAATATTTTCAACAACTACAGTGAGGGAAGAATATAAATGGGTTTCTATTCAGACTCTGAATACAAAGTTAGAGACGATCTTGATTCGATACATGAAAAACAATTTGAAAACTTAGGAGAACCAGGAAGTTGGGGAACTGGAGTTCAGAGGATAGCCATAGCTTCGCAAGTTAGGGAGGCGTGCTATGAAAAAGGTATTCAAGAAAGACCCAGCCATTCATCCGAACATAATGAGAGTATTCTTCCAAACGTGGCAAAGGAATTGATAAATAAATTATCCACATCACCACAAGATTTTCTAGAAAATTCTTATAAAGAAGCCATCGACGGTGGGTTAACCAATGAAGAGTATGTGGAAATTGTTGGAATTGTATCCCGAGTCACTGACATGGATATTTTTGCACGGGGTATCGGAGTTGAATTACGCCCACTACCCGAACCTAAAGAGGGGCTTCCTGCACGTGATCGTCCGATAGAAGCAAAACAGGAGCTCGCTTGGGTACCGACCATTCCATGCCATCCCGAAGGCGGAAAATTGGCCGAGGATTTATTTGGAACTGGTCATAAAGCCTATATTATGCGTGCACTCAGCTTGGTTCCAAATGAAAATCGGATGCATATGGAGCTTGAAAATATTCAGTACCTACCTGTTAAGAATATACTAATCGCAGACTATCAACATCACGAGGGTCTCTCGAGGGCACAATCTGAAGTGGTAGCAGGCAGAATTTCTGCCTTTAATGAATGTTTTTTCTGAACTTCGGGGCATGCCCGGTTCCTCCGTGAGAGTGGACGGTCAACTAACTTAAATATAAATCTAAAAGCGCTTATTGATACAGATCTGGATATAGGAGTTCCGGGAGGAAGAGAATTATTAAACTTTTCGAACGCGCTTGTTGGTACTAATCGAAAAGATCTTGATGTAGCGCGAACAGCTCTTGCTAATTCAATTGGTGAACACACAATCGCTGGCGTAGCAGCGGTAGCAGCAAATTTTACAAAAAATGATAGAATCGCTAATGGATGTGGAATTCCCACCGAACCAATGGTTTTAAAAGCAACTAAAGAAATAAGGAACGAATTAAATCTAAATGATTTTCGTTCGGCCATAAACTCTTCCCGACATTTTCCAGACGATATGTAGTCATAAATGGATAATTAATGAATAATACAATTATCAAAAATGCCACTATTATCTCCATGGATAAGAAAATAGGTGACTTAATTAAAGGCGATATTCTGATACAAGATGAAAAAATAAAAAAGATTGGTAAGTCCCTTAAATCAATAAATGCAGTAACAATAAATGCACAAGATATGATTGTGATCCCTGGATTTGTAAATGCCCATATACACACATGGCAAACCAGCGTACGCGGAATTGCAGGCAATTGGTCGATACCAGAGTATTTGCATAATATGCACGCTAAAATAGCTCCGCGGTTCACTGCACAAGATACCTATCTCGGTAATCTTATCGGATCGCTTAATCAGATAAATAGTGGAGCTACAACAATTTTTGATTGGTGCCACAATAACTCAACGCCTGAGCATACTGATGCAGCTATCCAAGGATTGAAAGAGTCTGGAATACGCGCTGTATTTGGACATGGTTCTCCAAAACCTGATCCGAAGAAGAATGAAAGGCCTTTTACTCATATTCCACACCCACGATCTGAGATTGAACGTCTGAGAAACGGAATTTTTGCATCCGATGATGCGTTACTTACCTTGGCCATGGCTGCACTTGGCCCAGATTTCTCAACTTGGGAAGTAACAGAACATGATTTTAGGCTTGCTAAAGAATTTAATATTATTATTTCTGCACATGTTTGGGGCGCACCCAATAGAATGAACCCGAACGGTTACAAAAAACTAGCTAAAATGAAGTTGCTTGGGCCAAGGCATAATTTAGTTCATGGAGTATATTTGCGTGATAATGAACTCAAACTCATTGTAGATACAGGCGCTTCAGTGACAGTGACCCCCGAAGTTGAACTACAAATGGGTCATGGAGCACCATTAACAGGTCGTTTAAGAAGTCTAGGCGTCCAACCATCGATCGGGGTTGATGTAGAGTCAAATATTTCAGGTGATATGTTTACGATAATGAGAATGACACTTCAATCACAACGCAATATTGATAATAAATTATTTACACAGAAATTTAAAACACCTGTTCAAAAACTCTCCATAACTCCCCGAGAAGCGCTGAAATGGGCAACTCTAGATTCTGCACGGGCACTGAAACTTGATAAAAAAATTGGGTCCTTATCACCGGGTAAACAAGCAGATTTAATTATGATAAAAAAAACTGATTTAAATCTATTTCCTGCCAATAATCCAATTGAGACTATTGTCTTTCAAGCAAACCAGTCTAACGTTGACACAGTAATGATTGCCGGAGAAATAAAGAAACAGAATGGCAAACTGAAATACAAAAATATAGCGGCTAAACAAATACTATTGCAAAATTCTAGTCGACGAATTTTAAAGGGTTTAAAGCTTTAGCTATTTAATTTGCATAGTTTGGTCTGAATATTTTACATTAACTGAGTAACTACCCTCATTTATAATCCATCGGTCAATGGTATAAGATCGTAAACCAGCGGCATGAAGAGGATCTTCATCAGCTATTTTTCGCGCCTCCTCAAAAGAACTTGCCCGAATAACAACCATTCCTCTTACCGCTCCTTCTACGCCTTCTTCAAACATTGGGCCCGCTGCAAACAAGATGCCCTTTCTCTCAAGTTCTACCTGTCTTTCCAAATGTTTTGGCAAAATTTTGAGAATTTTTTCTCTTGATGCTACCGGAGTTGTAAAAATTACAAATAGTTCCTTATGTAATCCACCTGATCCAGGTTTTTTTTCAACTAATCCTTTAGACATTATGTTTCCCCTATTTGTTTGGGTCTTGGAACGAATATGCTTCTCTAAATGATGATCGTTCTTGAACTTTTGTCCACCAGACCCCAGTTTTAGGTCGTTTTTCCCAATCGACTAATGTATCAATACCATTGGCCTCAAATCTCTCAATAAATGGAGCAATAGCAATATCAGCCAGCGTAAAGTCTGGTCCCGCCAACCATTCACTTGTTGCCAAAGTCTGTTCCATTTGATCCATCGCCTCACCTAAACATTCAGCAGCTAGTTTCTCATCATCTTCAGAAACTCCATTTTTAAATCTTTTAAGCATAACCGCTCTTTTTTCAATTCCAGGGAATCGCTCAATATTTGAGAGTTGTTCCTCTCTCGAAAAAAGTTGATTTGCTCTTGGAACATGTCTTTTATTGTAAGAAATTATATTTACATTTTTATGTATTTTTGTTTCAGCCAAATCGAGCCATAAACGCATAAGTGCGCGTTGATAACTATTTTTTGGTCTCAAGGATTTCTCTGGAAAAACGTCGTCTAAATATTCAATAATAACATTAGATTCGATTATAATTTTTTGGTCATGCTCTATTGCGGGAACAACTCCATTAGGGTTTATCTTTACATAATTAGGATCTAAATTTTCGAGTTTAGAAACGATGTCTATATGATGACTAACCCAATCTATTGCCTTTTCTGCAAGAGTTATCCTAACCTTACGGGAACAGGTTGAACTCCAATAATGATATAATTTTAGCATTTATTCCCCTCTTTAACTTGATTATTTTTGTCACTTTAATTACTCCAAGCCATGGCAACAACATATAGTTTAAAATAAATCTTGCTTTATTTTCTCGCATTGATTTATCTCTATAAATAACTGTAATTTTGGGGATACCTCTAACATGTCAAATAAACTATTACTCGATCAGAACGGCGCCTTTGCAACCATTACAATTAATGATCCAGATAATGGAAATAGGGTAAGTGATGAAATGGCAGCTGCATTAACCAATTTGATTAATGAAACTCAGACTAATAATCAATTTATTATCTTAAAGAGCGCAGGTAGCGCTTTTTGTATGGGAAGAGCAGTCATGGGAGAAAAGAAAGGCCCCCTTCCTGAGGCATTGGAGATGCGTAATAAATTTGACGTGGTATTTGATTTATATGAATCCTTTCGAAATTCGCAAATACCAGTTATTGGTATTATTCAAGGCGAGGCTCACGGCTTTGGTGCTGCTTTAGCAGCACTAACAGATATTACAATCTGCAGTGAGAACGCAAAGTTTTCATTACCCGAGACATCGCATAATATAATGCCAACAATGGCTATGTCAGCTCTTATGGGGCGTGTAGGTAGAAAGGCCCTCCTACATATGACTTATACATGCGATGTAATAGATGCCCAATTAGCATTAAATTTTGGTTTAGTAAGCCAAGTTGTGCCCCACACGGAATTAATCCACGCAGAGCATGAGGTAATACAAAAAATAAAACGTATTCCGATATCTGCGATTAAAGCCGTAAAAGAGTTTTCCACAGAGGCTGAGGAATTATCAACTAAATCGGCAAAAGCGTATGCTAGGAACCTACATGCTACCATTAATAGTTCAGAGTCACTCAGAAATTAGAATAAAATTTATTCTATTGAAAAGAGCGTTTAATGTTAGATAGCATGAGATCCCCAAGCATTTCTCTTTTGGAGTATTTGCGAGTAAATTCTTTACGAGAAACAGAAGTTCAGACTCAACTAAGAAAAGAAACTAACTTATTGCCTGAAGCGGGTTGGGAGGTGGCTCCGGAACAATCCCAATTCTTGGGACTTCTTGTTAAATTATCAAATGCACAGCAAGTCCTAGAAATTGGAACTTTTACAGGGCACTCTTCCTTGGCAATAGCAATGGCTCTACCCACTGGAGGACACTTGACCACCTGTGATATGGTAGATAATTACACTAATATCGCACAAAGGTTTTGGAAGAAGGCGGGTGTAGAGGATAAAATAACTTTAATAATGGGACCAGCGAGTTCCACTATGGAAAACTTATTAATACAGAAAAAAAAACCCCTATTTGATTTTATTTTTATTGATGCAAATAAAAAGGATTATGACACCTATTACGAATATGCTCTTAAACTGATAAAAAGCAATGGACTAATAGTCTTAGATAACATGTTTTGGGGTGGTCGAGTTTTGGATCAAAATGATAATGAAAAATCAACTATAGCACTTCGTCAACTTTTAAAAAAACTTCATAAAGATGATCGAATTGATTTTTCCTTGCTTCCAATTGATGATGGTTTAGCGCTCGCTGTAAAAAAGTAAAAGTCTAATATCATCAGTTGTGGTTATTGATCTGACGGTTCGAACATCTTATGCTTAACCAAATCACCGACTTTTATCTTTAATTTCTCTATTGTCCCGCCATTTAATTCCAATACTGCCCTAGCAGGAAAATTTGAAGAAATAATTGATTCTGACTTGGGGATCGTTCGCTCCACAATTTTAATAATTTGGCCTTTTTGATTTATAAAAACCATATCTAACGAGATAAAAGTATTTTTCATCCACATCCTTATTAACTTTGATGAACCGTAATCAAATAACATTCCAGAATTCTCTGGTAAAAAAGTTCTATACATTAATCCTTGAGCTTGTTGCAGGGGTGTGAGAGCAAGTTCAATTGAAAATTTATGATTTTTACCTAAACTATTGATTATAATATTAGTCTTAGAAAACTTTTGGTCTATTTGTGTATAAGCATTAGGTGAAAATAACCATACTAAAAACATGGGCACAAATAATGCTATAAATTTAAAAAATATCTTGTTTCGCATTAACACAGTCTAAAACGAGTTTCGTATTGTGCCAATACCTATAACATGTGTATAAAGATTTTATATTAACCACTGGGGGGAGCCATTTTGGCTGAGAGGTCTGATTTGTAGCAGACGACTCCAGAACCTGATCCGAGTTAAACCGGCGTAGGAACGAGTGAGTGCTGAATTTGCCAAAAGATCAAAACTTTTCTGTAGAACTAAAAATCAAAAAATTCGCCTATAATCATGAAATCTTATTTAAGAACCTTAACTTAATTTTAAAAACTGGTGAGTGGAGTTGCTTGTTAGGAGGCAGTGGCGTTGGGAAAACGACACTTCTTCGATGTTTCGCGGGTCTACAAACTAAAAACCATAATATTGCGGTTTCATGCTCAGATGGCGGCCAGCTTGATACTAGAATAAGTTATATGGCGCAAAATGACTTACTTTTCCCATGGCTCACAGCGCTTGAAAATATTACAATCGGAACCAAACTCAGAGGGGCAAAAATAGATAATGAAAAAGGTCTATATTTCCTGAATTTGGTGGGGCTGTTTAAAAATAGGTCTGATTTACCAGATAAATTGTCGGGAGGTATGCGGCAACGAATTGCGCTTGCCAGAACCTTAATGGAAAATCGGCAAATTATTTTGATGGACGAACCATTTTCAAATCTAGATACTATAACTAAATTAAAAATGCAGGATTTGGCTTCAGATCTTCTAAAAAGTAATACTGTTTTGATAGTTACTCATGATCCTATGGAGGCAGTGCGCCTTGGCAATAGAATTTATGTGCTCTACGACCGCCCTGGACGTTTAAAAAAAGTAATAAAAATTAATAGCGTTAAACCCAGACAAATCACGGATACTAAACTACTCGAGCTACATGCCCAATTACTAAATCAATTAAGCTTCGAACAAAATAATGGTATAGAAACGTGATATTTTTAAGAACTATTATTATATTTCTAACAATATTATTAGTTTGGTATCTCGTAACCGCTATAACAGACGCACCCCCATATATCTTGCCCAATCCAACACTTGTAATTAAAGCCCTTATTTCTAATGTAGATCTTTTATTTTTTCATGGACTGATTACGCTTACCGAAATTATACTGGGATTAACAATAGGTCTAATATTTGGAACTATTAGCGCAATATTTCTGGCCTACTATCAACCTGCACGACAATGGCTAATGCCAATCCTTGTAATTAGCCAAGCAATACCGGTATTTGCATTAGCCCCAATATTAGTTTTATGGCTAGGTTATGGCATGGCTTCTAAAGTTGCGATGGCGACCCTGATTATTTATTTCCCGGTAACAGCAGCTTTCTTTGATGGGCTTCAACGAACAAATATTGGGTTTTTAGATTTAGCTAAAACAATGAATGCATCAAAATGGAGAGTTCTCCGATACATTCGTATACCCTCGGCAATGCCTGCATTAGCATCAGGTTTTCGTGTTGCAACGGCTGTCGCCCCCATCGGCGCAATTGTTGGTGAATGGGTTGGTTCAAGTGAAGGGCTTGGCTATTTAATGTTACATGCAAATGGACGAATGCAAATTGACGTTATGTTTGCTGCGCTTTTCACCCTCTCCTTTATGGCAATAGCACTTTATTATACAGTTGATACAATCTTAACGCGTGCTCTCAGCTGGTCACCCGAAACGCGTTTTAATCTACAAAAGGACGAATAATGTATAAAAATAATATGTTAAATTATATAACTTTAATTTTTGGATTAATATTTTCACTTACTGTTGTGACTTCCGTCGCATCTGCAAAAGAAAAAATCACCCTGTTACTTGACTGGTTTATAAATCCGGATCATGCGCCATTAATAATAGCAAAAGAACGTGGTTTTTTTGATCAATCTGGACTCGATGTAGAGCTAATAGCTCCATCAGATCCAAGCATGCCACCAAAATTAGTTGCGGCCGGAAAAGCTGATTTAGCTGTTTCCTATCAACCTCAATTACATATTCAAGTCGATCAAGGCTTACCGTTAACCAGAATAGCCACTCTTGTGAGCACGCCACTAAATTCCTTAGTAGTCTTAAGAGATGGGCCGATACGATCCATTAAAGATCTCAAGGGTAAAAAAGTAGGTTTTTCAGTGGGTGGTTTTGAAGATGCTTTGTTATCGGCGATGCTCTCAAAGCATGGATTAAGTTTAAAAGATTTAACGCTTATAAATGTTAATTTTTCATTATCACCCTCATTAGTCACAGGCAAAGTTGACGCTGTAATCGGTGCGTTCCGCAATTTTGAACTCAATCAAATGGATATAATAAACAATCCTGGCTTAGCTTTTTACCCAGAAGAGAATGGTGTTCCGGTATACGACGAACTAATTATTGTAGCACATAAAGATAAAACAAATGATGGTCGCCTTAGAAAATTTGTAAATGCTATTGAAAATGCAATGCAATACCTCGTTAATCACCCCAAAGAGAGCTGGCAAACATTTATAAATACAGATAAAAAACTTAATGATGAATTAAACAAACGTGCATGGAGTGACACAATGGCCAGATTTGCACTTAGGCCAGCAGCTTTAGATACTCATAGGTACCAAAGATTTGCAAAATTTCTAAAAAAACAAGGGTTAATAAAAAAGATACGCCCTGTGAGCGAATATTCCACTGAACTGCCTTGATACAAAAAAAAAAAATAGTTAGTCTAGATTTGTTGTAACTTAAATGACTTAATTAATTTGAAATTCTGCTAATTTGGAAGTTAAGTAATTTGCTAAAAGTTGGGCTAACAATATTTTTGTTTGTTTTTTGGCTAATGCTATCTGGTATTTTTGAGCCATTAATTTTATTCTTAGGAATAATATCATGCTTATTGGTAGCGTGGTTAGCTCACAGAATGAATGTTATTGACGATGAGGGTTTCCCTATTCACTTTATTTTACAGGCTATCACTTACTGGCCGTGGCTGATTTGGGAAATACTTAAAGCAAATGTGGACATTGCCTTATTGGTGATTAAACCAAACCTTGAGATAAGTCCTGTGCTTTTTAAATCGAAAGTTAGTCAGAAATCGAATGTAGGCGCTGTTACCTATGCAAACTCAATTACGTTAACACCTGGAACAATAACTCTCGCTTTAAATGATGATAATGTTGAGGTTCACGCATTAACAGAGGGAGCCGCCGACGAGGTGCTCTCGGGCCGTATGGATCGGCGTGTGTGCAAAATGGAGGGTAAATAGATTATGTTCGCAGCTGCAGCAATAGCTATTATTATCGCTATGATACTTATTCTAATTCGCGGAGTATTGGGACCTACCATCTATGACCGTATTTTAGCCGTAAACCTTTTTGGGACCAAGGTCATGCTATTAATTGCCGTGCTCGGATTTTTGGATGGGCGGCCAGAATTTCTTGATATAGCTCTTGTTTATGCCTTAATAAATTTCATAGCAACCATTGCAATTATGAAGTTTTGGGGTGGTACAGATATTTCTCAGTCAACCAAATCTGACTCATTAGGGGATATCTAATGTTATTAGATATTTTTAGTTGGATATTGATTATCATAGGCTGCGTATTCTCAATTATAAGCGCAATAGGCATATTGAGGCTCCCAGATGTATATACCAGAATGCATGCAGCGGGGCTTGGAGATACTCTAGCTTTAGGAGCTTTTGGATTGGGTATGATGCTGCAGGCTGGTTGGACAATAGTTTCAGTTAAACTCTTACTCATTCTGCTTTTTATGTTTTTTGCTTCACCAACAACGACACATGCTTTAGCAAAAGCTGCTATGGCTGGAAAAATTAAACCGATTGTGGCACAGGATCGTCGCAATTCAAGCAAAGAAGAAGTATAATGGCTGGGTTTCTCGATGTTGCTATTTTAGTCCTTATGTCCATAACTGCATTTTCTATATTGCTTTCTCATAATCTTTTTGGTGTTGTAATTTTATCGGGAATTTTTAGTCTTTTAGCTGCCTCTTTTTACGTTCTGCTGGCTGCGGTGGATGTAGCCTTTACAGAAGCTTCTGTTGGCGCAGGTATTTCAACCCTACTAATGCTTGCAACCCTCGCAATTACTCATCAAAAGAAAGAAAAAAAACAGATAAAAAACCCTATTATGCCCATAATAGTTGTACTAGTGACGGGAGCAGCGCTAGTGTATGGCACATTGGACATGCCTCTTTACGGTGATATCAATGCGCCCTCCAATCAATATTTGATTCAGCGATTTATTGAGCAATCAGGCACCGAAATTGGAGTTCCAAATATAGTTACATCTATTTTAGCAAGTTACAGGGGATATGACACTTTGGGCGAAACATTTGTGATATTTACAGCTGCCGTTGGCGTGCTTGTGCTTTTAGGACGAGGCAGAACTGGAAAAAAAGCAGATGTTAAACAAATAACTAGTTTAAAGACAGATGGAGAAAAAGAATGAAACATTTTTCCATAATAAGGGTTATTTCAAAACTTATGATTCCAGTTATTTTACTATTTGCCCTTTATGTTCAGTTTCATGGCGATTTTGGTCCAGGCGGAGGCTTCCAAGCGGGGGTAATTTTCGCTTCTGCATTAATACTATATAGTCTTATTTTTGGTATTCATCATGCAAGGAAAGTTATTTCATCTGGTGCAACTCGTATGCTGTTAAGCGTTGGGGTTATTCTTTATACAGGGGTTGGAATTGCCGGAATAATATTTGGGGGTAATTTTTTAGATTACAACGTTCTCGGGCCGAATAATATAGCAGGACAGCATATCGGTATTCTTTTAGTGGAACTCGGCGTAGGTATAACTGTTGCAGCAACCATGATCACCGTTTTCTTCGTATTCGCGGGTCAGGATTCATAATTAATGAACTTATCATTCGATATTCCTGGTTTAATAAATTATTGGATTGTCATTATCTTTATGATGATCGGCTTGTATATAGTCATCTCTCACGGAAATTTGATAAAAAAAATTGTTGGTTTGAATATATTTCAAGTATCAGTTTTCGTTTTGTACATTTCAATAAGCAAGATAAACGGCGGATCTGCTCCCATACTTGACGAGACAATCAAGGCGTACTCAAACCCCCTTCCCCACGTTTTAATATTAACTGCTATTGTGGTAGGCGTTGCAACTACGTCACTTGGATTAGCGCTTATCGTTAGAATACGAGAGACTTTTGGTTCGGTCGAAGAAGATGACATTCTTAAAAGTGAGAGGTTAGACGACTAATGTTTGAATTTCTCGCACCACATCAAGCAATATTGATTGTTGTCATTCCTTTATTGGCAGCACCAATATGTTTGATATTTAGGCATTCTGCTATTGCTTGGTTAATAGCCTTGATCGCATCATTGGTTTCATTTGCAATATCGATAAACCTTCTTAGTCAAGTTACCATGGTTGGTCCAATTTCCTATCTATTAGGAAGTTGGCCAGCCCCTTGGGGCATCGAATATAAAGTAGATATTTTATCCGCCTTTGTTTTATTGTTTGTTTCAGGCGTCTCTTCAATTACATTAATTTTCGCCAAAAACAGTGTATATTTTGAAATTGATGAAGATAGGATTTATTTATTTTACACAATGTTTTTGCTCGCCTTTGCCGGTTTACTGGGAATTACTATAACTGGAGATGCATTTAATCTTTTTGTATTTTTAGAAATTTCTTCATTATCTTCCTACGTTCTCATAAGCCTAGGTTCCTCCCGAAACGCATTAACCGCTGCATTCAGATATTTAATTCTTGGAACAGTTGGAGCTACATTTTACGTAATCGGCGTAGGTTTACTGTATCAAATGACGGGAACTTTAAATATTTCCGATTTAGCAGACAGAATGCCAGAACTTTCCGATACTAAGACAATTTTAATAGCATTAGGGTTCATCACCGTTGGTATTGGTTTAAAACTTGGATTATTTCCCCTTCATGTTTGGCTTCCAAATGCGTATGCGTACGCTCCATCCGTGGTGACAGCTTTTCTTGCAGCGACGGCGACTAAAGTCGCTGTTTATGTTCTGCTGAGAGTATATTTTACAATTTTTGGGTATCAAATTTTCGATAAATTGATAATAGATGAACTACTTTTAGCATTGGGATTGATAGCTGTAATTTCAATGTCAATTGTTGCAATTTTCCAGACAAATATAAAAAAGCTTTTGGCCTATTCAAGCATAGCTCAGGTTGGATATATGGTTATTGGAATTAGTGCTGTAACCGTAACTGGGTTGACCTCAACTATTCTTCATCTTTTCAACCACGCGCTCATCAAGGGTGGCCTGTTTCTTGCTCTTGCCGCAATATTCCTTCGTATAAAGTCAGTGAAAATTGATGATATGGCTGGCTTGGGTAAATCAATGCCATTCACAATGGCAGCTTTCTTAATGAGTGGATTAAGTCTTATTGGAGTTCCTTTAACAGTCGGTTTTATCAGCAAATGGTATCTAATACTCGCTACATTAGAAAAGGGTTGGTGGCCAGTAGCTGTAATTGTACTAATTGGCTCTCTTCTATCGATTGTTTATGTGTGGAAGGTAATTGAAATCGCTTATTTCAAAACAACTTCTGGTAAATCAACTGAAATCAAAGAAGCTCCCCTATCCATGCTTATTCCAATCTGGATCCTAGTTGGAGCAAACTATTATTTTGGAATAGCTACAGATTTAACAGTTTCAAGCGCTCTATCGGCAGCAAAAGAACTTATGGGTACTCCATTATGAGTTTAGAAAACACAATTATACTTTCCATAATGGTTCCCTTAATAGGCGCTATTTTCATACTTTTAAGCGGAAAATGGCCTAACTTACGCGAAAGTGTTACGCTGGCAACATCCATCTCAATGTTTTTAGTCGTGGGTTCTTTAACTCATTCAATAATGGAAGGGGAACGCCCTACCATAACATTGCTTGAGTTCTTTCCGGGCCTAAACATTACATTTACGGTAGAGCCTTTGGGTATGTTATTTGGCTTAATAGCCTCTGGTCTCTGGATTATTAATTCTATTTATTCAATTGGCTATATGCGTGGTCATCACGAAAAAAATCAAACCCGATTTTATTTCTTTTTTGCAATTTCTTTAGCCAGCGCAGCCGGGGTTGCTTTTGCTGGCAACATGTTAACTTTATTTATTTGTTATGAGGTATTAACTCTTTGTACTTTTCCTCTAGTAACCCATTCAGGGAAACCTGAGGCGATAAAATCGGGAAGAATTTATCTCGGAATCTTATTGGGAACGTCAGTCGGTTTGCAGCTGCTTGCCATTATTTGGACTTGGTACAGCGCAGGTACTTTAGATTTCAAGCAAGGTGGCATCTTTGATGATAAGTTAACAGGTGTAACGATAGGTATCTTATTGTTTTTATACATGTACGGCATTGGAAAAGCGGCATTAATGCCAATTCACCGTTGGTTACCAGCGGCAATGGTTGCACCAACACCTGTTAGCGCACTATTGCACGCAGTTGCGGTGGTTAAAGCCGGGGTTTTTACTGTTTTAAAAGTAGTCATCTACATCTTTGGAGTTGATACCCTTGCTGGGCTTACAGAAGATAATTGGCTGATGTATGTATCTGGTTTCACGTTAATCACTGCATCATGCATTGCACTGACCAAAGATAATTTAAAGGCACGCCTAGCGTATTCCACTATAAGCCAACTTGCCTATATCGTTTTAGCTGCATCGTTAGCAAATGGAATAGGTATAATGGGAGGTGGAATGCATATTGCTATGCACGCATTTGGTAAAATTACGTTATTCTTTTGTGCTGGAGCCATTATGGTTGCCAGCCATAAAACTGAGATATCCGAGATGGATGGCTTAGGACGTATTATGCCCCTGACATATACAGCATTTCTCATTGGATCATTAAGTGTGATCGGGTTGCCCCCTTTAGGTGGTTCCTGGAGCAAATGGTATTTAATGTTATCTTCTGTGGAAGCAGGTTACATTGTTTTTATGGTTATATTTATGGTTAGCTCTTTACTTAATATAGCTTACTTAATGCCAATCATCGGTCGAGGATTCTTTGCCTCGCCAAAACCTGGTCAGCACTCTCATGAAGATCAAATAAAAACAACTGATTTCTGGTCGGGCCTTAGCTTTGGAACGGTCAGAGAAGCTCCACCCCTTTGTCTATTGGCAATGTTTCTTTCAAGCTTAGGTTGCATTGCTTTATTTTTCTATGCAGATCTAATATTCAGACTACTAGCCCCTGTGGCTGGTTTAAATTGATTGAAGAGGAAATAATGGAAGATAATTCAGAACCAAATAATAAATCGTTTTGGTTGGATAACAAAAAGAATGTCGATAAAATTTGGTATGCTTTGGTAACAATATGTATATTAACCGTTCTGGCGGACTTGTTTTACCATAAGCATGTGGAATTTGAAGTCGAAGACATAATTCCTGGGATGTATGGATGGTATGGCTTTATAGGTTGCGTATTTTTAGTTCTAGCTGCAAAAATTCTGCGTAAGATCATAATGCGTCCAGAAAATTACTATAACGAGAACCAAAATGATTGATTTACCGCCGGGTTTAATTCTTATTATAGGTGCGTTTTTAGTACCTTTCTTCCCCGGAAATATAAGAAATGTTTATATGTTATTACTTCCCATATTAGGCATTTGGGACTTAATAACGGCGTCTAATGGTGTATACTTTCCATTTGAAATATTTGGATATAATTTATCGCCAGTAAGAATAGATCGTTTAAGCTTACTTTTTGGATATATATTTCACATAGCAGCTATTATTAGCCTAATTTATGCATTTCACCTAAAAGATACAGTCCAACAAATAGCAGCTCTAGTTTATGCAGGCGCGGCTATCGGTGGAGCTTTCGCTGGTGATCTTGTAACTTTATTTATCTATTGGGAGATAACCGCAATAGCCTCAGTTTTTTTAATTTGGTCGAGCAGAACAGAGACTTCATTCAAAGCTGGAATGAGATATCTAATTATTCAAGTGGGATCAGGTGTTCTTTTATTAGCAGGCGCTATCATCCATTTCCATAAAACTGGTTCAATAGCTTTTGACAAAATGAACCTGAGTGGGCTGGGTCCAATTTTAATTTTTATTGCTTTTGGCATAAAAGCCGCCTTCCCGCTCCTTCATAATTGGCTAGAAGACGCCTATCCAGAAGCTACTGTTACCGGAACAGTATTTCTCTCAGCATTTACCACAAAGCTTGCTATTTATGCCTTAGCTAGAGGTTTCCCTGGTACTGAGATGTTAATTTGGATTGGCGCAACGATGACGGCATTTCCAATATTTTACGCAGTTATTGAGAATGATCTAAGGCGAGTGTTAACTTATAGTTTAAACAATCAATTAGGTTTTATGGTGGTCGGTATCGGTATTGGAACCGAGTTGTCTCTTAATGGAACTGCAGCTCATGCTTTTTCACACATACTATATAAAGCACTGCTCTTTATGTCTATGGGCGCGGTATTATATCGAACAGGAACAATTAAAGGGTCAGAACTAGGTGGGCTCTACAAAACAATGCCTTATACAACTGGATTTTGTATCGTCGGCGCTGCGTCTATATCCGCTTTTCCATTATTTAGTGGATTTATATCAAAATCATTAATTGTGACGGCTGCTGCAGTCGAGGGACACTGGTTTGTATGGGGAGTTTTATTATTTGCATCTGCTGGCGTGTTCCATCATTCAGGAATTAAAATACCATACTTTGCCTTTTTTCAACACGACTCTGGAAAACGCCCACAGGAAGCACCAAAAAATATGCTGGTGGCGATGGGTATAGCGGCATTTTTATGCATAGCTATTGGTGTATACCCGCATTGGTTGTATGACATTCTTCCATATGATATTAACTACAAACCTTATACGACGACCCATGTTGTTACACAATTACA
>MDTB01030448.1_pt1 | contig 23280 bp, 26 predicted proteins | sample 811161 | NCBI WGS metagenome assembly MDTB01 (sample SAMN05326650, study PRJNA326480) | marine metagenome | isolation source: seawater | place: Mediterranean Sea | collected 2009
GGCCTCGAGCCCAACACGTCCCCAAAAATCTTTACAAAATCAACTTATCCAACATTTGCCTGCGCGGCATTTGTTCTTAATTTGTTCTATAAATATAAAGTAAAACAAAAGAAGAACATTGGCAAGCACAAATGTTCCTTTTTTGTTTTTTAATTTTTGTTTGACATCTCGTGCAAGGCTGTTAGATTACGGAAATAACTAAAAAAAAGGAATAAATACAATGAGTGCATTAATTATTGGGCTTGGCCTAACAGGCGCATTTACAGGCGCGGCAGCAAGCACCGCACTGAAAATTGCAAATGAAGCTGGGGGCATTTTCCTTGGTATTGCAGGCGCATTGGCTGGCGACCGTCAAAATAATCAAAATTCACCAGCAAGCTTAAAAGCCTATTTATTAGCAGGCACGCTTGGCGGCGCTATGATTGGAACAGGGGCAGGCTATGCCATCGAAGAATATGTTGCTAACACCCCAGAAGTACAAGAAATTAGTATCACTGCAAAGTCACAAGAAGATATTGTCAGAGCGTGCTTAGAAAGCGCGGCAGAAGGCAGTAACGTGACCCTGCTAAACGATGAAAATGGTCAAGTACAATGCGTGATTAAAACGCCAGAGCCATAAGACAAAACAGAGATTTCATAATAGAGACGCCGCCTTATATGCAGGGCGGCGTTTTTTTCTTAACTTAGTACTTCTTTGACTTTCTCGGCTAATTGCTTCAACGAAAACGGCTTAGGCAAGAAATATATGTTCTCCCCCATATGTTCTTTAAGCTTTTCTTCCGTATAGCCTGAGACAAAGATAATTTTCATTTTCGGCTTTTTCTCGCGGATTTTATTCGCCAAAGTTGGCCCGTCCATGTTCGGCATAATGACATCTGTCACAACCAAATCAAATGTTTCAATGCCATGTTCCTCAATAACCTCAATTGCGCTTTCCCCGCAATCCGCGCCAACAACTTCATAGCCCTTATTATTCAGCGCACGCTCAGAGAAGTTACGCACCGCATCTTCGTCCTCAACCAACAGAATTTTCGCAGTGCCTGTTAAATCCATCGGTTTTGGCGCTTCGGCGGCTGGGCTAGCTTCAAGCGCTGCCGCCGCGTCTTCATCTTCGCTGTCATCAACTTCCTGCGCCACAGGCAAATAGATTATAAAGCTTGTCCCCTTACCGACCACGCTATCAACATCCAAAAAACCGCCCGTTTGACGAATAATCCCATAAACAGTTGCAAGGCCAAGCCCCGTCCCTTTACCAACATCTTTCGTCGTAAAGAACGGTTCAAAAATGCGTGCCATTACATCAGGGGGTATACCGCTACCCGTATCAGAAATGGTGATTTTAACCCAGTGACCAGGCGACATTTCGTCATCACCAATTTTAACCGCTTTACGATTTGAAAAATGCGCCGTATCAATCGTTAAGCGCCCTGCGCCATCCATAGCGTCGCGGGCATTCACAGCCATGTTGATAATGACCTGTTCCATCTGCCCCCCATCAACGCGCACAAGACCAAGACTGTCGCCATGCGTCATTTCCAGTTCAACATTCGCGCCAAGCAAGCGACGCACCAAATGCGATACTTCTGTCAAAATGTCGGTAATATCCTGCACTTTAGGCCGCAAAGTCTGTTGGCGCGAGAACGCCAAAAGCTGACGCACCAAATTCGACGCACGGTTTGAATTTTGCTTAATCTGCATAATGTCTTGGAAAGACGGGTCCCCCGGTTTGTGACGTAAAAGCAGTAAATCACAAAAACCAATCATCGCAGTTAGCAAATTGTTGAAATCATGCGCCACGCCGCCCGCAAGCTGCCCTACCGCTTGCATTTTCTGCGATTGTGCAAATTGCTGCTCTAATGATTTCTTCTCGGAGGTATCAAGGAAATGCAGCACGATGTTGTCACTGCCATGGAGCGATTCAAAGTGCCGCCCATAGACAATAGAATACACATATTTATCGCCCTGCCCGTCATCATTAGCTGAAGCCAGCTTTAAACGCACATCTTGCATAACCTCAACATTATCACAGGCGCTAACCTTTGATAGGCGTTGTATCATCGCGCGGCGATCATCGTCATGAATAAAGGAAAGAAACTCTGCGCCTTTAACGCTGTGCGTATCATAGCCAGTCAGTTCTGAAAACGCTTTATTACTGTCCTGAATTTTATGTTCAGGGTCGATCATAATAATACCCAGCGGCGCTTCTTCAAAGAAGCGCGCGAAGCGGTCTTCTGATAGTTTCAGCGCATGGCGCATCGCACTCTCGGCAGATATATCATGTACAACGGCGCGGGTACGCACATTCTTGTCATCGCTCATAACCACTGTTTGACTAACCGATGCTTTGAATATTTTACCCGCAGGGCCTTTAAGGTTAATTTCCGCAACTTGGCGCGCCCCGCCGCCGGCAATAATATCATATGGGTGCGCATCATCTGGCACAGATTCTAAAAATGAATGCAGCAAAACATCATTGAATAAAGTATCTAAATCCACACCAAGCCAGCGCGCAAATGTTGCATTGGCAAAAATAAACCGCCCATCTTCATTAACCGAAAAGAAGCCGACGGGTGCGTTATCAGTAAAGTCGATGAGTTTTTCACGCTCTTCGTCTTTGGCTTGGCGCGCATAATATTTTTGTGTCTCATCATCAATGCGCCAATGAATATATCCTGCCCAATTTTGTACAGGCTGCGCTGTCACCAAAAACCAGTAATCTTGCCCATCCAAAGTTGTTTGCAGGTCAATCGACCCCTCTAAACCGCGATGCGCACTATCTGCCAAAGACGCAAAATGCGTGCGCGCTTGTTCGTTTTGTGTAAACAGCTTCGACAAGGCATCAAGCCCCGGCGCGCCATAACCCTTACATAGTTTTTGAAAGCGCTTATTGTAATAAACAGCATTATCAGAAGGGTCTGTGACAAGGCGCGCTCCACGGCTGCCCTCAAGCACCGAATCCAAAACCTTAGAATCAAAATTATTATAAGGATTCAAAAGCACATATTTAACGCGCCCAACAAAAACGAGCAGCGCCAATACACTTATCAGCCAAATGCTCATTAGCACACGTAAATCAGCCAGAGGAAGTTCGCGTACTTTATAAATTTCAAACGACAGCGCACCAAGCAGCACAACGAAGAAGACGCTCAACACGCCCCAGACAATCAACATCAGGGATATTTTTTTCGACTCTTTACTCTCGATGATCGTTTGGTCAACATTACGGTGCTGACGCATGATAAAATCTTTATGGTCTGGTGCTGTGTTCATAAAACCAACCGTATACTCTGTAATTACGATAAATGTGAAGCTATAGAAATATCACGTTCATATATATTTTTTTATAGCCAAGCCGCAGACAATTGTTTTCATTCACACTTTAATTTACGCTTCCACACTTTATCTAGCACCGCACGCTATTGCTGCACAGCAACACAACCCCTTCTTGACATATTATCAAGCGCGCCTATGATGCGCAAAATTTACATTATAATATAAACGGGGTTTCAAATGGAAAATCTATTCAATAACAGAGCTGAACGCGCACCTAAAAATGTATATCTGGTTTGCACAGAAAACTTAGTCGACAGTCTAAGCGCCGCAGACAAGCTCAGTGCCATCATACAGTCTAGCGAAAACCAAGATTCTAAAATTTATTTTGTTGATATGATCGACGTTGTATATATCGAGCAAGGCAGCGACGAAAGCCTCTATGCACAGAATATTCACGGCTACACGCAAGCAGATTATAAAAAAGCATGTCATATTTTTCAAAAACAACTCGAAGATAAATACGGCCTAGAAAGCAGCTGCGTTACATCAACCTATTCTGGTAGCCAGCAATATTCAATATTTTCGATGTTTGAACAAGAAGATGCGGATAATGTTGTTGTCATCATGGGTGATGGCCTAGACGAAATGATGCGCCACGAAATTGGTATGGCACGCAGTGGTCCAGAAGGCATGAAAAAACATGTCCAGTTTGAGGTTGTCGATAACTGCCTACCTGACAATAAAACAAGTTTTAGATGCGCGAATAGAAGCTGCCCGAACCAAATAACCAGCGCAGAATGCACACATAAATAAGCCGCGTTCAAATAATTCAAATAAAAAGATAAAAACCGGCCTTGTTTGCCGGTTTTTTCATGCGCTGCGCATAAATTAGAAATAAAGATTACTTACGCTTTTTGAAAACATAGCTGATAATTTCAGCCACGGCCTTATAAAGTTCAACAGGAATATCCTGTTCAATCTCAACAAGGTCATATAAAGAACGTGCCAGCGGCTTGTTTTCCACAATCTCAATATTATGTTCTTTGGCAATTTCACGAATAGTCAGCGCGATATTATCTGCACCTTTTGCAACGACCTTCGGCGCATCCATAGCTTCTGGGTCATATTTAAGTGCAATCGCAAAGTGTGTCGGGTTAGTGATGACAACATCCGCCGTCGGTACAGCCTGCATCATGCGCTGGCGTGAGCGCTGCTGGCGCAATTGACGCAGCTTGGCTTTCATATGGGGGTCACCCTCGCTTTGCTTATGCTCGTCTTTAACCTCTTGAAAGCTCATCATCATTTTTTGCTGATGCGAATAACGCTGATAGACAACATCAATAATTGTTACAACCAATAATGCGAACAGCATCCCTGACAAGACGCGCAGGGTAATATGGCGCAGCTCCGCAACCGTATCCAACATCGGCATGCCAACCAAATGGTCAACCCCCGCCATATATGGCGCGACCAATATAATACCAATAGCGCCGACAACGACAATTTTTAAAAGGCCTTTTAAAAATTCAATCACCGCGCGACCTGAAAACAGGCGTTTAAAACCGCCCATCAGGCTGATTTTGCTGAAATCTGGTTTAATAGCTTCCGGTGAGAACATAAAGCCGATTTGTAATACGGGCGCTAAAAAAGCCAGCGCCATCAGGAATAAGAAAGGCGTTGCTAATAAACGGATCACTTCGAACAGAGCATCACCCAAAATATGTTTTAAACCGCCTGGCGCGGTTGGAAAGTTTCCTGCCATTTCAAAATATGTTTTGAACATAGCAGAAAGCTCAACCATCAAATTGCCTGACATAAAGGCAATGATGATCGTCCCCCCCAGCAAAATCATCCAATTATTGACTTCACGCGAAAGTGGCACTTGGCCTTTTTTACGGGCATCATCCAACTTTTTCTGGGTGGGGTCCTCGGTTTTCTGGGAGTCGTCTTCTTCACTCATATCCCTAAAGTCCTTAAATCAGCCTGCGCGTAAATACTACGCCCCCCTATATACTCTACACATATAGAGTTTATAAACGCTGAATATCCAAGATTAAAACCAAACACCATTAAAACAACGCTGTTGCCTAATAGCTCTGGCGCAGAAAGAAAACTATACCGTTTTCAAACTCTTGCAACCAAAACATCATTGCCGCTGCCGCCGTCACCCCTAAAGTCATTAAACCCAACAAAATTTGTAAAGGCAGCGCCAACATAAAGACCTGTATTTGTGGCATAATACGCGCAAGAACGCCCATACCAATATACATCACAGTCCCAATAACAATCAGCGGGATAGACATTTGAATACCAATGCGGAACGCAGAAGATACCACTTTTGCAATCATTTCACCCATAGATTGCGCTTCGGGTAACTGCCCCACGGGAAAAGCTTCGTAGCTTTCAAAAATACCCATCAGCAATAAATGATGCATATTCGTAACGAATAACAACGTCACCCCTGAGATCGAAAGAAACGCACCAATAAGTGAACCTTGCGATGCCATAAGCGGGTTAAAAAGCTGCGCGTTACCAAGGCCAAGCATCATCGACATAATCATACCGGCAATATCAATCGCCGCGGTAAGTATACGCGCGATAGTGCCAATAAACACACCCGTTACAAATTCAAAACCAATCAATAAAAACAATAAAAATGAGCTTGGCACTGGCGTTGGCATATAAGCCGATGTCACGGGAAATAACACAAACGCAAAACCAAGCGCAATATACAGGCGCACTTGCTGTGGCACAAGGCTATCGCCTAGCCCTGGCATAATCATCAGCGCCGTGCCGACGCGTACAAATGTAAGGATAAAAGCAAACACGCCCTGCGTGATAAAGCTTTGCAATTCTGACATATTCAGCCGCCCCCAATAATGCGGTCAGCGATACGCTCCATATACGCAATCATTAACAAGGAAAAGCTTGGCAGTAAAAAGAAAATCGCCATAAAAATCGCAAGAATCTTCGGCACGAAGACCAGAGTAATCTCCTGCACTTGCGTTAAAGCCTGCAACAGCGCGATGATCACACCAACAACCAACCCCACCAACATAATGGGGGTTGATATTTGGATAGTGAGCCATATGGCTTCGCGGATAGATTCTATAATTTCAGCCTGTTCCATATATAGAGACTACCTGAGTGTTTTTTTGAAGTCATCCCGAATATCGCACTTATCCCCTAACCGCTTCGCTTTGCGCAAAGCAAAAGGTTGCCAAGAGTAATAAATTTACGATTATACTTTAAACGCAACTTAGAATTATGTATAATTAATTATAGGCGCAACTTTTGCGTCAAATAGTTTTGCCACCTATTTTTTGCGCATAATATCAATGTGCACAAGGGCTAGATGGCCAAACATAAATGTAAAACTTTATGTTAGGAGCTCTATCATGAAACCTTTCACTATGTCCTTAACTTTAGCCGCAGCGATAATCGTTATGGGTGGATTTTCGTCTCACGCAAATGCCAATAGCGCGCAATACGCGCCGCCAACAGCATCCGCGCCAGAGACCATTAATGTTGTCAACAACGCGGAAGGCGTTGATGCTTACAGACAACAATCCAAATCTAACATGGCTGAGCAAATGCAAGAGATCACCCCTGCAAGCGGTGGTGGGCTGAGTAATGAACAATTAGAAAATTGGGAGTTACACCGCTTACAACGCTTCTATAACGGTGACACTGGCGTAACGAAGTAAACATCGCCTAATATATACAGCCTATACTCAAAGCTGGCTTTATATCTTGCCCATGCAAACCTGATTGCATGGGCATTTTTTTAATATCCCCTTACCCTTTGCTCATAAAAAAACGCCCAAACCATATCTGGGCGCTATTAAAGTCTGATAATGATTATCGCCTTAAATTGGCATTCTGAGGATTTCTTGATAGGCTGAAATCATCCGGTCACGTACTGCGGTAACGGTTTCCAACGTCATCTCCGCTGCTGTGACGGCTTGTACAACATCGGTCAAATCGGCATCACCAATCACTGCGCGCGCTGACATTTTCTCGCCCTGATGCATTGTATCAATGGACTTCTCTGTCGCTTCACGCAGCATATCACCAAAATTATCACCTGATGAAGATGCAACACTTTGCGTACCGGCAGATTTTGCCGAGTTAGAATATATATTCGCAGCTTGCGCCACATTCATTGTACCATCTATAGGCATTATACTCTCCTAAACATCTTACTTATATTAGTATACCATATTTCTTTAGCGTAATAAATCAATTGTACGCATTGCCATGTTACGTGATTGGTCAAACATACCAATATTCGCTTCGTATGAACGCTGCGCTTCGCGCACATCCATCATTTCAACCAAAGTGTTGATTTTAGGGGCGCGCACATAGCCTTCTTCGTTGGCCGCTGGATGGCTTGGCATATATTTCAAATCAAATTCAGCTTCTTTTGATGTCTTAATATCATCAACCTTGACAATTTTATGCCCCAGCTCTTTATCCATCACGTTTTTAAACTCAACATGCTGTTTTTGATACGGCATTTCATCTGCCGTTTTCGGCAATGTCTGTGCATTGGCAATATTCTCTGAGATAACACGTACACGGGTTGACTGCACGCGCATACCCTGTGATGAAATTTGCATTGTATCGTATAATTGTGACATTTTTTAACCTCTCTCTTATGCTCTCGCCTTTTATATGGCGTGGCTAATTTCCTATTTTACCGCTTATCCTGCGCTAGAACCAATTGCTGTTTTCATCATACCGACCTGCTTCTTCATAAGGTTCAGCATCATGGTGTAATCCATCTGCACTTGGTTTGACTTTACAAGTTGCTCTTCAATATTTACCGCATTGCCTGATGGTGTAGCTTCATAAGCCACGCGCTGATCGCCTGATTTAATGCTGCCCATAGTCTCTTTCGCAGTCATATGGCCTGAAGATGATGTTTCAACACGCATTGTGCTCTGACCGCTCACCTTTGAAAGAACGCGGCCAAAATCAACTTCGCTAAGGTCTTTCGGCACATAGCCCGCTGTATCTGCGTTTGCTATATTCTGTGCTAAAACCTGCTGGCGCACATTCAAATATTTCATTTTTGCGCCGACTGCTTTAAATAATGCGAGATTTTCTATTGTCATTTTAACGGTCCTCGTGCCAAACTTTGTATTAAACGTATTAAACCCGCTTTTACATGTGCAGGATCCGTGCCAATGGCTGACGATGACAATGAAAACGAGATAACACACTCAAATATAAGCAAAATACCTAAAAACCAAACAGCCATCGCACTGTCTGAAGGTATTAAAAAAGGCTATCTCCCCTCGATCAAAGCCACTGGCAGGGGAATTATTGCCGAGCAAATTTTACAGCTCGCTTTTGAAAACGGTATCAAAGTCAGGAAAGACAGCGCCCTTGCCGAGATGTTATATAGCTTTGAAATGGATTCCCCTATCCCATCAGAAGCCTTTACCGCCATTGCAGAGATCCTTTCCTATCTCTACCGCGCAAACGGTGAGAACGCGCCCTTTAACGCCATACTTTCCCACATGGAATTACTGAATAAAGCCACTGAGGCTGACGAGTAATCCACAGCGCCGCACTCACCCGATACAGAAATCGCATACTTTCGCCAATAATGACGATATAATGCGACCAGATTAAGATTCTTAAACATGATTTTAAGTCAGGGAAAACGCTATGAACGCAAATGCGCAACGTCAAGACGATCAAAACTACAACCGTGAAATCGAAAACTTTATGATGGATCGCAACCTCGCCCTTGAAGCCGCGCGCGTCACCGAAGCCGCTGCCTTAGCTGCATCACTCCTTATTGGGCGCGGCGATGAAAAAGCCGCCGATGCAGCAGCAGTAGACGCAATGCGTAGCGCGCTCAATAGCCTGCGTATCAGAGGCCGCGTTGTTATTGGCGAAGGCGAACGCGATGAAGCGCCGATGCTTTATATAGGCGAAGAAGTCGGCAATGGTCGCGGCGGCCCTGAAATTGACATTGCACTAGACCCTTTAGAAGGCACAACGATTACAGCGCATGGCGGCATGAACGCTCTTGCCTGTATCGCCCTTGCTGATAAAGGCGGTTTTTTAAATGCGCCTGATACTTATATGGAGAAAATCGCCGTCGGCCCGGGCGTTAACCCTGATATATTAGACCTAGACGCACCAATTGAAGATATTTTAAAAAAGCTCGCCAAAGAAAAAGATGCACATGTCCAAGAATTAATGGTCTGCATCCTTGATCGTCCACGCCATCAAGACCTTATCAATAGTGTCCGCGCTGCTGGCGCACGCATTAGCCTGATCCAAGATGGTGATGTGAGCGCTATTATTGCGACCACTGACCCCGATAAAGGTATAGACCTCTATGTCGGCACAGGCGGCGCACCAGAAGGCGTACTCGCGGCGGCAGCGCTACAATGTACAGGCGGCGCAATGCTTGGACGCTTAGTGTTCAGAAACGACGTTGAGCGTGGCCGCGCAGAGCGCTGCGGCATTACTGACTTTGACAAGACATACACATTAAACGAACTCGCCAAGCCAGATAACGTTATGTTCTGTGCCACAGGCGTAACAGACGGCGCGATGCTACAAGGCGTTAAACGTAGATCAGGATCCGCACGCACGCAAACCATTGTTATGCGTTCACGCTCTGGCACTGTGCGCGTTGTGGACACTCATCACAATTTTAAAAAGAAGCAAGGTTTCCTCCCTTTAGACCGATAAAATCTTACGCTAAAACGTCGCTGACTAAAGGGATATAGCATTTTACATATTTCTTGACAGCGTTTATTGATGCATGTTAATATCCCCGCACATTAAAAAATTAATAGCGGGACATACGAACATGACGATCCACAAAAGCACAAAGATTGGCCTTGCCGTTGCAGGTTTTGCCTTGGTTGCACAATTAACAAACAGCCTTATTTCACAGGAAGTTGTAAGCAGCCCCATTAATGAGCCAACAACACAGACGCAGCATATACAGACAAGCACAGCGTCAACAGCATTTAACGAATGTATGAACACACGCGGCCCCCGTACATATGAAGAGCGCAGCGCAACCGATCGTAGCGCCACAGAGCGTAAATCACGTACGGAAATTTATGCTGAGCGTCAAGCAAAATGTGAAGCAGAACAGCAAGCATCTGCGACTAACAACATGAACAACAACAACAACAACAACAACGTTAACGAAGCTAACGGCGACCTACAAACAACATTCACAGCTGGCGGCAGCCCTTATACAGGGGTTCATCGGACGCTCTCTATACAAAAAGTCGGCAAAAGCAGTGAAATCGAAATAAAGCACATCATGCAATCCGCCCCGACAGCTACGCAGCCTTAAGCGAAACGATAATATAAAAGAATAAACGAAGAAAGCTTGGCAATCCTTACCAAGTTTTCTTCGTCTTCGTCCCACTTTTTGGTGTCTTTCATTCCTTGATCAACAGCCACCCACGTCACACACGCAATTTTGTAATCACTTTATAAAAATATATTTAATTAAAATAACCTGATAAAAAACAGATACATAATCGGCATTAATTGGTCCTTTTTATAATAAATATTCTAATGTTAGATAGAATAAAAACACTGAGATTAATATAATTTCTGCATTAAATAACGCTTTATCATCTTGCTTTGAATTTTTGTACTTTTCTGAAAAATTATTCATATCTAATTCCCTCATTTTTATGTTTCTATTTCCTTTCACCCCATACCGACCGGTACGTATCTATCTTCTTATTATTGCCCATAAATAATTAATAAATACTTAACATAGACGTTTTTCATTTTACAAAAGAGGCAAGCACCCCATAACAGCACATCAACTAAGCCGATAAAAAAAACATGTGCATGGCTTGTTAAACGCTCTGCACATGTTTTTTTTATCGGCTTATACTGCATCTTATGAGTTTACAAGATATCACATATTTCCTTGCGGCTTTGCTGTTCGTTTTGGCGTTAATGGCTGGGCTTGCTTTGCTGTTAAAGAAAATGGGCATTGCAGGGCCTGCCCTTGTTACACCGAATAAGCGCCGCTTAAAGGTCATTGAAAACCTTGCCGTGGATTCGCGCCGCCGCATTATTCTTATTAAACGTGACGATAAAGAGCATTTATTATTACTCGGACAGAATAATGACATTGTGATTGAACAAAATATTACGCTATCGCCCGAAGATATTGACCGCATTAAAAAAGATCAGGAGCGCGCCGCATGATGCAGAAGAAACAAAAATTCGTGCTGTTTGGCATTGTCGTCGCTTTATTTGGCCTGCTTTTTATTCCAAGCGAAGTCTTCGCGCAATCTTTCACACTTGATTTTGGGCAGGAAGAAGGCAATGGCTCGGTCACTGGGCGCATTATTCAAATGGTGGCTTTGCTCACTATTCTGTCATTAGCTCCTTCTATTTTAATTATGATGACATCTTTCACACGGATTATCGTCGTGCTGTCATTCCTGCGTACCGCAATGGGTATTCAGCAAACGCCGCCCAACACCGTGCTAATCTCGCTCGCGATATTCCTCACCTTCTTTATCATGGCGCCAACAATGGAAGCCGCTTATAAGCAGGGCATCGAGCCGCTTATCAATGAAGAAATTGATGAAATGACCGCATTTGACCGCAGCGTTGAACCTTTTCAGGCCTTTATGCTTAAACATGTACGCGAAAATGATTTGCGCCTGTTTGTTGAAATTGGCAACATCCAAAATGTTGAAACGCCAGAAGCACTTCCTTTGCGCGTAGTTGTACCTGCCTTCATGATTTCTGAGCTACGCCGCGCCTTTGAAATTGGCTTTATGCTGTTCTTACCGTTTTTGATCATTGATATGGTGACCGCCTCGATATTAATGTCGATGGGTATGATGATGCTGCCGCCAGTGATGATATCCCTGCCGTTTAAAATCATCTTCTTCGTTCTGGTTGATGGCTGGCATTTGATATCAAGTTCATTGGTGCGCTCATTTGAAAGCGGCGCGCCGCCAGGGCTGTGACGGGGAAAACCATGCCCCCTATCACCACAAGATTCGCGCCATCCCCCACAGGGTACTTACATATAGGACACGCTTATTCCGCGCTGTTTACCGCTGTTCAGGGCGATAAATTTATACTACGCATTGAGGATATTGATCAAACCCGCGCCCGCCCAGAGTTTTATGATGCCATATATGAAGACCTTGAGTGGCTTGGGTTAAACTGGCCGCAGCCCGTTCTAAAACAATCCGAAAATATGGCAGCTTACCGCGCAGCGCTGGATAAACTCATCGCATTAGATGTGATTTACCCTTGCAGCTGCACCCGCAAAGACATTAGCGCCATGACCAATGCGCCGCACGGCCCAGAAGGTACATTATATACAGGCACATGCCGTCATAAACGCCTTTGTGATATGGATGAAGGTACTGATTACGCGCTGCGCCTTAATATTGACGCAGCATTAAAGCATATAGACCAGCCGCTTAGCTTTTATGACCACGCCGCCGGCAAACAAGACGTAAACCCGCATTTATTAGGTGATGTCGTCCTCGCCCGCAAGGAAACGCCAGCGAGTTATCATTTAAGCGTCTGTGTGGATGACCATGCACAGGGCATAAATTTAGTTACGCGCGGCGATGATTTAATCTATGCCTGCCACATTCACCGCGTCATACAGGCTTTGCTTGGCTTGGATGTGCCTGAATACCATCACCATAAACTGCTTTACGACCACGAGGGCAAACGCTTTGCCAAACGTAACCATAGCGTCACATTGCGCGACATACGCACCAAAGGCTTTAGCCTTGCTGATGTAAAAGCCATGATCGAAAATGGTGATTATTTAGAGAAGCTTGGCGCTGAGGGGCTGTAATCTGCACATATTTCTATACGCTGCGTAGCTCATCAATTTCATATGCGCGCCCGTTTTTCAGTGAAGGTATCTGCCCACGGCGTAGCGCCACTTCATCAAGGTCAATCTCCGCCATAATAAAGCCCTCATCCGCCCCTGCATCAGCAAGAACTTCGCCCCATGGGTTGATAATCAAAGAGTGCCCCCATGTTTCGCGCCCACCTTCATGTTCGCCGGTTTGCGCTGGCGCCAATATAAACACGCCATTTTCAATCGCACGCGCACGCAGCAATACTTCCCAATGCGCTTTGCCCGTTGGCACAGTAAACGCAGCAGGCACAGTAATAATTTCCGCGCCGCGCTGCGCTAAATCCCTATAAAGATGCGGGAAGCGCACATCGTAACAAATACTCAGGCCAATTTGACCAATTTCGCTATGCACTAATGCCGCGCGCGCGCCGCCATCAAATGTTTTACTCTCGCGATATGCCATGCCGTCAGGCGTATCAACATCAAACAGATGAATTTTATCATAGCGTGCAACCACCTTGCCTGCGGGTGATATCAAATACGATCTGTTGAGTAATTTATTACTATCCGTTTTAATGGTGATCGAACCAAGCAAAAGCCAAATAGATAACGATGCGGCGCGTTTAATAAAATGCTCTAAAAACGGGTGCCCTGCTTCTGGCAGCGCGGTTTCAAGCTTACGCATTTGTGGGTGCACCATGTGACAGCTATTTTCAGGGGTTAGGATAAATTGCGCCCCCTTTTCAGCCGCCTGCGTTACATAACGGTCAATAATCTCTAAATTATCGGTAATCTCTGGACGCGCCGAGACTTGAATAAGCGCGACATTTACTTTTTCTGACATATTGTGACCATTCCATTTTATCCGCGCCATTTACGCTGCGCGGCTTTTTGCTTTTTGTTCAATTTCTTTGATTTTCTCGGCGCTCGGTGCAAATGCGCCATCAACATACGCCCCGCCCCATTTAACCATTTCGAGGATAATAGGCCGTAAAGCTTCGCCCTTAGCGCTTAAGCTGTACATATGGCGCACAGGGTTAGTTTGATACACCGCCTTGTCAATCAGCCCCGCTGCCTCTAATTTTTTCAGCCTATCCGCAAGAATGTTGGTTGAAATTTTCTCAGGCGCGCGTAAAAAGTCCTGATATTGCCCTGCGCCCAAAAGCAGCATGTCGCGAATAATCAGCAGCGTCCATTTATCACCAATAATGTCTAAGGTATTGGCAATCGGGCAGCGCGAACGTGCGCAGCCTTGTGTCATTTCACTATATTTCATTAAAACCCCTCATCCAGAACAGATTAAGATACAATCAAAGTGATTCTACCACATCTGTGATGCAGGGCAAAATAGGAATTTATACGTTAAGCTTCGGCGTAAAAAAACGTAAGCTTAAGCGAGCATATCATTAAGCTTGCCGTCATAATCAAGCTCATGGAGATCATCGCAGCCACCGATAAGCTTATCATCAATGAATATTTGCGGAACAGATTTTGGGCCACCTGTGCGCTCAATCATTTTTGCGCGCGCCGCATCGTCGCCTGTAATATCATAGCGGATGTAATCAACGCCTTTGCGATCCAACAGTTTTAATGCACGTACACAGAAAGGACATGTCGTCCAATAATATATTTCGACTTTTGCGCTCATCACTCTATACTCCTTAAATATTGCTCTTAATGTAAATAAACCAATTTGATTTTAAAACAATGCTAAAAACAAAACAACCCGATGTTATTATCTCTGGTGCAGGCGTTGCGGGCTTATCGCTTGCTTTGCTGCTTTCAAATGCGGGGCTCAAAATCACCCTTATTGATCCTATGCAAAAACCAAACGCCAAGGCGTTAAAGCTGGGCGCTGTTAACCAAGATATTGGCACACGCACCATCGCCCTGATGAACGATACATTGGACACATTAGCGCAAACTGGTGTTCTGGGCGAAATCACACCACATATGGAGGATATGTGCGCCCTGCAAATTATTGATGCGGGCGATGTAAAAGACAAAAAAATCACCTTCACATCAGCCGAAATTGACCTGCCACGTTTTGGCGCAAATATCCCAAACGCCATATTATCAAAGGCACTCATCAGTAAGGCCGCTAAAGACAAAAACATCATAGTTTTATATGATAATGAGGTTGATAGCTTTACAAGCACGCAAACAAACGTCACCGTCCACTTAAAAAACAAGAAAACGCTCACCGCCGCATTATTAGTCGGCGCAGATGGCCGCAATTCAAAAGTCCGCACGCTTTGCGAGATTGACACAGAGGTCAAAGATAGCGCACAGCGCGCCCTAACCTGCATATTAGATGCTGAACAGTTTCACAGCCACACATCAACCGAGTTTCATTATGAGGGCGGCCCCTTTACGATCGTCCCACTACCTGAAGGCAAAGTATCCCTCGTCTGGGTTGAAAAGCAAAGCCGCGCTGAATATTGGCTAGCCCAAGACAGCGCAGACCAAGAAGCAGAAATCAACGCTATGGCAAAAGGCCTGCTTGGGCATTTATCCCTTATCAGTAAAATTGATTCATATCCGTTAATATCACTGCAAGCAAAGCGCGTTACCGATACCCGCATCGCGCTGATCGCCGAAGCCGCCCACGTCCTCCACCCTATGGGCGCGCAGGGGCTTAACGCTTCGCTGCGTGACGTTGCTATACTGGCGGAAAAAATTATTGCTGCTGCAGGGTGCGGCATTGATTTTGGCGGGGAGATTACGCTTAACCAATATGCAGCCCAGCGCCAAAATGACGCGGCAATGCGTAATAAATTTTCATTTAGCCTTAATAAAATGGTTGCTAATGATTCTTGGTCGTTAAAGTTACTGCGCCGCTTTGGCCTTGGCACGTTAAAGCAGCACAGCCATTTGCGTCACGCCATCATGCGCTATGGCCTTGCACCATATAAACACCGCGCTGGTAAATAACCTCTTACTGTTTCACTGCGCGCGCAATGGCGGCGACATAGACCGCCTTTGCGCCATGCGCTTTTAATGTTTTTGCACATTCGTTTACCGTTGCGCCTGATGTCATCACATCATCAATCAGCAGTACCGTTTTACCCTCTAGGCGGATGCGCTTGTTTTCAGGGATAAAAAACGCTTTTTTTACATTGTTATAGCGATCTTTGACTCCGCGCTTACCTTGCGGCGGCGTGGCCTTGACGCGTTTTAACAAAAAAGGATCGTATAACTTCATATGGCGGGCCGCGATATCTCTCGCCAATAAAGCTGACTGATTATAGCGGCGTTTCATAAGACGCGTCCAATGTAGCGGCACGGGAATAATCACGTCACTTAACGCAATAACATCACTTGCGCCGCTTTCAATCCACGGCACAAAACTGCGCGTTAAATAGAGATGATCACCATGCTTATAACGCAGTACCAACTGGCGCGTAATATCATCATAAACCACCCCAGCGCGCGCATTATCATATTGCGGGGGGTGTTCAAGGCATGGCGCGCAAACCATGTCATCATCTGCGCCCATATCTGCCGAAAAAGGGGTGCCGCAAGTCTTACAATATGGGGAAGAAATAAAATGGATATCATTCCACACAGCAGATGATAACTGCCCCGTCTCATCAACCAGCGCCCCCGATATAGGGCAGCGCGGCGGCACAATTAAGTTTAGCATAACTTTGAGAATCATTCGCATAACACTATTCATACACCCGAAATTATCATATAGTCCACGTCAAATCGTAAAAAAAACATTGCATCTTTTACGTAAATACATTAGATATTAATATTATAAGCAGTAAAAGTTGCCATAGTATGAAGTTTGATACAAAACGCCAATTTTAGGATATTGTAGAATAACGATGAGTTCGCTCAAACAAGGACATAGCAGAGCTTCCGCCAGCGAAGATGATGCCGATATAATAAGTCGGATGTATCAGAAAACGCCCGCGCATCTGATTAGCGATGCACAAAGGGAGCAATTAAAGGACATTCCAGCGCATACAGTGCGTCGCGCATGGACAACCCTTGCACACCTCCTTCTCAATGATAATGCTTTAGTCGCCGTTATGGGCTGCGCCCATGGTCATCTTGCTTATGCAATGTCCGTGCTGAAGCCTAATTTACAATTTGTCGGCATTGATAATGATAAAGACGCCATTCAATATGCGCGCAAAAACTTCAAACGCCACAATATAGAATTCCGCCAAGGTGATGTTTCTTCGATTAATCTGGGCCCTGAAAGCGTAGATGCGATCGTAAACAACAAAATACTCTATGAGATTTATTCCAACCACGCCTATAGCGATTTATGCGTTACCAGAGCGCTTGAGCACCATTTTTCTCTTCTAAAAACTGGCGGGACAATGTTTATCCAAGACTATGTCATGCCGCCCCCTGGGCAATTTGTCTTGATGGAGTTCCCAGATAAACCAAGCCATAGCGATGATTTTGACGAGATTACAAATGCAGACTTGCTTGAATGGTACTCAGAAAGTGCGCGCTCCCATGATGAATATTCAGGCTTCTTTTTAGAAGAACTTCCCCCGCGCTTCCCTAAAACGCGTCTCTATCGCCTACCCTATAAATGGGCGTATGAATTTATGGTGCGTAAACATGACCGCGCGTTGTGGAAAAAAGAACTCGATAAAGAATATGCCTTTTTTACTGAACGCGACTTCCGCAAAAACCTAAAATCGCTTGGTGGGCGCGTACTCTATACCGCTATGCAGTGGGATGATAAATACATTGCAGAGAATTTCGATGGACAGTTTAATCTCTATAACGAAGATGGGCATAGCCTTGGCTATCCGCCAACATCACTTGCCGTTCTTGTCAAAAAGATTAATCACAAACAAAGCCTGCGCCTTAGTGAGCGCCGTCGCTCTAAAAAACCAAGTGGTGATTTGCAAATATCAACAATGCGTAACAAAGATAATGGCGAGTTAATTGACATTGTTTCCCGCGCTGAGGCTTCTGCAGATGTTCTACCCTACCGTTTTGACGAAGCCAATCAGGCTATTAAAATGTATCTGCACGAAGGTAACCCACGCGGCCTTGCGAATGCTGTCCCGCGCGGCACGCATAATTTGGATGGTCGTTACTGGTCAGGCCACATGATTGAAGCGATCAGCGTAAAAACCGACGACATTCCCGAAAATGCGACTGAAGACAGCGCCGCCGCAGCCGATTTCGCAGACAAATTCTTCAACCTCAAACCCTTTTTCGGTTCAACCTTAGAAAAAGGCGCTGGGTATTACACTGACCCCAAGCATATTGATGAAAAAATCGATACCTATTATCTGCAAATCACAGAATCAGATAATAAGTGGATGGAAGCCTCAGACTTCTTAATGGATACAAGTCATTATAAAACCAGAGGCATTATCCGCGAGGTTGACGCGCAGGATATTCTTAACGCCATTTCCGTTGGCCTGATCCCAACCAGCCGCCTAGAGATTCAAATACGCAATTTATTTGATAAGCATAAGGTCAAGGCAACATCATGGTGCGAAAGCCCATTGCAGCTACAGGAAAATCCGAATTTAAAAGAAACCAAAATTGACGACTTAATTAAACGCTTAAAAGATGACGCAACCATCCCTTACGAGAAATCAAAAGGTAGCGCAGGTCAAATTCAAATCGCCCATTCAATCTTCGTTGATGAAGGCCTTGCCGATTCAGGCGGCTCCGCGGGCATTAGCTCGCATGAGATGGACTTCTTTTTACCAAGCAATCAAACCACAAATATCGCCGTATGCTTGCCGCTATCAAAAAACATTAATGGCGAGGTTATGGCGGGTATCTGTACCGACTTCATGCCCGTCCCGCAGCGTTATCAAGGTAGTGCGATGTCCGTAAGCGTCCCAAGCTTTGAAATTCCAACAGATATAAGCTCTATGGATCAAGCAAAGCAATTTGTCGCCGAGAAATTTGGTGTAGACGTTAAATATGTCAGCCCTTTGGGCCCTAGCTATTTTAAACATATCGGCGTAACGCCGCAGCGTATATTCCCGTTTGCCGTCTGTGAGGCCGCTGGTGGATATTCACATTTTGCCGGCGTAACAGAACATGTCATGACCAAAGGCTTACTATCCTTATGTTATTGGGATAATCACGACAGCTTCATAAAAGTTGTCGCCATGGCGTATCAACAATTCTGTCAGGATAATGACAATAGCGTCAAATGGTCGCTTTCGAAATCATTTGCCGCTGACCACTCGCGCTCCGTGTCTGAAATGGGCGAGTATATGAACCAAGGCTCAAACGCCACGCAGCATATCCCAGCGCCCGCGAACGGCTCATCAACAAGCTTAGCTGCAAGTTCCGCCGCTAGCGCGAAAAACACCGACAGCCTTGTCGCGCGTGCAAGCAGCGCCGCCCGCGCAGAAGCCATGAACGCGCCATCATCACGTGAAGCCTCCACCGCCACTAGCGAAAATAACAAGAACACAAAAACTGGCAGCCCCCTTGTCGCGCCGAAGAAAAAACAAGCAAAAACAAGTTCTGGACGCACAGGCCTTCTTGCACGGCTCAAAGGCAAATCAGACTCTATCGACCAAATCAAAGATAGCGTCAAAGCACAAGCTATGGGTTCAACCCACAACGATGACAAGCAAAGCTACAAAGACAAGCTTGATCGCCGCTAGCCAATATGCAAGCATAGCACGCACGCTATAATGAAGGGCTAAACATGACATCACATATTTTTGATAAATCGCGCCTTCAACGCAGCCGCGACCACCGCGCTGCAAATATTGAATCTTATGATTTCCTTATTCGCCACGCCGCACAATCCATCATTGATCGCCTTGCTGTTATAACGCTCGATTTTGATACCGTGGCCATTTATGGCGGGCGCATTGCACCTGATGACCTTGATGCGATCATCACGAAACTTAACGCCAAAACGGTATTTCTCCTTGATCTCTCAGAAGCCCTGCTGAAACGCCAATGGCCCAAACATGTCATCACCGTCTGTTCAGATAGCGAATGGCTACCTTTTTCCCATGGGCGTCTCGATGCCTTTATCGCCGTGTTTGAACATCACAGCTTAAACGACTTACCTGGCGCATTGATACAGGCGCGCGCCGCGCTGCGCCCTGATGGTATGTTTATGGTGGCTATGCCTGGGGCTGATACAATGTATGAACTGCGCGAAGCGATGACAAAAGCTGAGATGACGCTTTATGATGGCCTATCGCCGCATATATACCCCTTTGCCGATAAACAGCAATATGGCGCATTAATGCAGCGCGCAGGGTTCGCATTGCCTGTTGTCGATTCTGAACATTTACAAATCAGCTATAAAACCATTTATGCGCTATTCAAAGACCTTAAACATATGGGCGAAGGTAATATCCTCACCGCCAGAGCCAAGCGCGCCCTAAGCCGTGCATTTTATGATTTAAGCGAAAAAATATATCGCGAAGATAATGGATTCACTAATGATGAACGTTTTGATGTCACATTTGAGATTATTCACATGATTGGCTGGTCACCAGACAAAGCCAAACAGCAACAACCCCTAAAACCCGGTAGCGCACAGCATGATTTAGCTGATATATTATGCACCAAGTAAAACACAATTAAGGTCCCCTAATGATAAACGTAAAACTAATACCCGCTTTTACTGATAATTACATTTTCGCCCTCACCTTAAATGACGGTCTCATCGCTGTGGTTGACCCGGGTGAAGCCGCACCAGTATTTGCGTATTTAAAAGAAAACAACCTCGACCTTTCCTATATCATTCTTACCCACCACCATGACGACCATATTGGCGGCACAGAAGAATTACGCGCTGCCTTCCCTGACGCGCTCGTTATAGGCCATGAAAAAGACGCTAAACGCCTACCGCCATTGGACGAAGCAGTAAAAGATGGCGATAAATTCACCATTGGTGACACTGATTTTGATGTCATTGAAACCGCAGGGCACACGATAGGGCATATATGTTACCATTTGCCGCAGGAGCATATTTTATTCGTCGGTGACACACTATTTGTTATGGGCTGCGGAAGATTATTTGAAGGCAGCGCGGCGCAAATGTATGAATCTCTCACCAAACTATGTGCGCTTGATGATGACACACAAATTTACTGTGCGCATGAATATAGCCTCGCCAATGCAACCTTCGCGCTGCACGCCTTCCCCGATAATGAAGAAGTCAAAAGTGCGCATTTCTTTGTCGAAGCATTATGCGAAGACGGTATCCCTACTGTACCAACAACGCTTAAAGCCGAAAAGCTGAGCAATCCGTTTTTATTGGCAAAAGACGTTGATGAATTTGCAAAATTGCGCAGTGAAAAAGATAATTTCTAGGCACGCCCCACCATGACAATCAGAAGTACGCAATTTGATGACATTTATTTTTCTGCGGAAGATGGCGTCGCGGAAACAGAATATGTATTCATGCGCGGCAATAACCTGCCTGCCGCATGGGAAAACAAACCATATTTCACCATTTGTGAGACGGGCTTTGGTACGGGGCTGAACTTCCTTGTCGCATGGGAATTATTTGAACAAACTGCAGCTAAAAAAAATCAGCAGCTTCACTTTATCTCATTTGAAAAACACCCACTTACCCCCGAAACAATAAATAAAGCCCTCAGCCCATGGGTGCAGCGTTTCGGCGCAAAGTTAGACGCCCTATGTGAACATTACCCACTACGCGTTTCTGGCTGGCATCGCCTAGACATTACGCCAAACATCACCCTAACCCTCGTTTTTGATGACATTAATAACGCGATCACTGGGTTAGATACTCCCGTTGACGCATGGTTTTTGGATGGTTTTGCCCCATCAAAAAATCCAGAAATGTGGCAAGACACATTATTTAACGCCATGAAACGCTGTGCCCTACAGGATACAACAGCCGCCACCTTCACCGCAGCAGGCTTCGTCAAACGCGCCCTAGCTGAGCATGGCTTTAGCGTTGAAAAACAGGAAGGGTTTGGCCGCAAACGTGAAATGCTGACCGCGACTTTTGACAGCCCCAGCGACAGACAGCCCGTAAAAATAAATCCTCCGCAAAAAATTGCCATTATCGGCGGCGGGCTTGGTGGCTGCGCAGCGGCTTATTACCTACAGAAATATGGGCATGACGTTGAGATCTTTGAAAAAGAACCGCGCATCGCCACCAAAGCATCAGGCAATGCGCGCGGCCTATACAACCCCCGCTTTCGTAAACAATACGACCCCGAAGCGGTGTTTTACTCAAGCGGTTATGCTGCGTCTTACCGCCTGTTTAAATCCCTTGGTGATACGATTGATTTTATGCCCTGCGGCGCGCTGCATTTAATCAACAGCCCGCTGAAAGAAGACCGTTTTCCTGCATTACTCAATAGTTGGAACTGGCACCAAGACCATATGGAGTGGATTGATAAATCCCGCAGCGCAGATATTTGCGGTATCCCCTTAGAGCATGATGCAATTTACCTTGCCGATTCTGGCGTCGTATCGCCGGTGAAATTATGCAGCGTCCTTAGCCAAAATGTCACCGTCCATACCGGCATTGATTATCATGACATTGACCTGACGCCCTATGACGCGGTAGTGTACGCCGTTGGGGCGGCCTTTAAGAGCATTCCGCTTATCAGCGAGATTGATATGCATACCGTGCGCGGACAGATTACATCGCTTGATATGCAAGGACGTGATTTCCCCTTAAAAACAGTGCTGTGTTATGGCGGCTATATGACACCAACATATAAAAATACGCTCACTTGCGGCTCAACATTTCAGCGCTGGCTTTATGATACCGCGCGCGACCCGCTTGACGACCAAGAAAACCTTGAAAAACTCAATGAGGTTCTCCCCCCAAACGGCCACCAAACGGCGCTACAAATTGGCGGCGGCAGAGCAGAGCTGAGAACCGCGTCGCGCGACCATGTCCCCGCGATTGGGCAACTTAATAAAAATAGCTACATTACAACCGCCCATGGTTCAAACGGCCTGCTTTCTAGCATAATGGGGGCTATTATTCTGGCTGAAAAAATCAGCTATAATCAAATAACCGTCATGCCACAAACCAGCCTAGACAAACTAAATCCATACCGTTTTAAAAAGCTGTAAACCGCTAAAACAATATAAAATTGTATCTAAAATTCCTTCGCCGTACAGGCTGCTTATGGTACAATTTATTAACTGGGGATAGTAAAAATGCAAAAAATAAA
>MDTB01002604.1_pt1 | contig 23277 bp, 27 predicted proteins | sample 811161 | NCBI WGS metagenome assembly MDTB01 (sample SAMN05326650, study PRJNA326480) | marine metagenome | isolation source: seawater | place: Mediterranean Sea | collected 2009
TTTAATTTTATATTGTAATCACCTACGTCTGTAGAAGGTCTAAATTTAATCTCTTTTGTGGTATTTCTTTTAACTTTAACCTTTGCTAATGAAATACTTTTCTTCTTATCAAAAAGATGTTTACCGTAATCTAAAAGTTTGCAAACAATAGGATTTGCATCAGAGGGTGAGACTTGCACCAAGTCCAATGAAGCTGAACTCGCTGACTTAAGAGCTTCACTAAATGGCAGAATCCCTATTTTCTCGCCATTAGCTCCAATGAGCATGACCTCTTCAGCTCTAATTTTTTCGTTGATAGGGTTAATATTTTTCTTTGACAAAGCTATGAGAGTAACTAGGAATTAAAAGATAATAACATGACAAACATTAACGATTTAACAAATAATTGATATTTGTTTTTTAAGAGTATTTAATCTTTTGAACTGCATTTAAATATGAATTCTATACTAAAAATTATATTTGGCAATATTTAAGGCTGAAGAAATGAATGCTTCCAGATATCATCAGCTATCTCAAAAACCTCTCTTTTATTTATTCTTGATTCATGACCTTCCCAAAATTCAAAATAATATGGAACAAAGCAATAAGCACCCCAATAATTTGGACATTGAAATAAATTGGAATGACTTTTTACACTATTAAAATTATCTAAGACCTTATCGTATGAATCAATTTGTTTTGATTGATCAGAGCTTATTGATAAAGCATTTTTATTAGCTTGCCTGGTCTTAAAATACTCGTCATTGTATATATGATCCATCTTTTTTATATTTGCTTTAATTCTTATCTGTATGTTAATTTCGCGCCAAAAAAAAATGGCTGTAATCTGATTATGACTTTCAAACTCTTGTGCTTTTGGTGAGTTATAGTTTGTAAAAAAAATCCAGTTGTTATTTTCTATAAATTTAAGATTGACATACCTTGCATTAACCTCAGAATTAATCTTGTGAAACGAGGCCATTAAAATAGCATCAATACATTTAACATTATTAGTTATTGCTTTTTTGTATAAATCATAAAAAGTGTTGTAAGGCTGTGACTCTTCTAAATTATTAATTTGAATCATTTTTATTCTTCATTATAGTACCTGAGTCGTTCGATATCATCTTCGCTAGTTTCAGGTCCGTATTGAATTTCTATTATGTGACAAGGTTCATCATAGGGGTTAATTATTTGATGCCATGCTTTCGCTGGCACATGAAAACTTTCTTCTGTTTTTAGAATTATTTCCTCATAACTTTCAGGATCCAATTTGCTAAAGTTAACAAGACAATTTCCTTTACTAACAAACCATATCTCATTTCGATGGTAATGTTTCTGAAAACTCATCCCTTTTCCTGGCTCAATAATTAATTCTTTTAGTTTTAATCTATTATCAATAAAGAGATTATAAAAAAGTCCCCATCTTCTTTTTTCTTTTTCAAAGGCATGGTCTTTTAAAATCCAACTAGATGAATTTAATTTTTTATCTCCACCAACTCCAAACTTAAAGCTAATTCCTTTTATAATCATTTCAGGAATATTGTCTTTATTTCTGTCACCTCCATTACAAAAAATAATCTCATCATTTGGATATTTTTTTTTTTATCATTTCAAGAGCCATGGTTGCACTCCCAAAATCATCATCCTCAAAAGATATCACTTCATCAATAACTGACAGGCTTTCAAGAATCGTCTTTCTCTCTTTGAAGGGCATGAAAAATTTACCTTTCTTATTAATTAACCACTCGTCACTATTTAACGCAACATATAGCTTATCTCCAAGATTTCTAGCTGAATTAAAATATGCTATGTGACCAGAATGAATTGGATCGAAACCACCACTTACAACAACAACTTTCATTTAATTAACTTCTTTTTTTGGGAACCTTAGTAAAAATAATATAAAAAATCTAAAAGCACTTTTTAGATGCATTAATAAATAACTCAATTTTTTTCTACTGTATCTTCTAGCATCATGAATAATATTCACTGAAGAATCAACCAATAATATTTTTTTATTTTTCCAAACCCTCAGACACAAATCGACATCTTCAAAATATAAAAAATATTTATCATCAAACCCTTTTGTTTCATGAAAATATTCTGATTTAAATAATAAAAACATTCCTGCTATCCAATCTGGATAAATTATATTAGTATTTTTATTCCGAGTATAAGTATTTGATGTTATTTTTAATATTCTTAATATTAATGACCATGGGGTTGGAAAATGCCTTAATGAATCTTCGATTTTACCATCGAGATTTAGCACTTGAGGTGCAATAAGAACGTTTCTATCATTCAAATTTAAACCTTTAATTAAAATTTTAAAAGGGTTCTCGTTAAATCTAATATCAGGATTAAGTACGCAAAAGTATTTAGAATTGCATTCTTTAAATGCTTGATTATGATTTGAGCCAAAACCTTTTATTGCTTTATTAACAATTATTATAATTTCAAATGGGTAAATGTTTTTTTTTATTTTGAGTACTTCGGGTATATTAAATGTAATTACAACCCTTGAGATATCTGAAGATAACCTAGATATATCATCCAAAATATTTAGTAAAAATTCAGCGTGTCCATGACTCACAATTGATACCGTAATGCCTGAATTATTGGTTTTCATAAATTTGAGATTATTTTATTTACAGCAATCTCCCAATTAGATGGCTTTGTTTTAAATTGATTGCAAAACTTAGAAGAATTTAACACAGAGAAATATGGTCTATCTGCAACAAAATTCATATGTATAGATTTAGCCTTTATAACGTGTTTTGGAACCTTGTGCCCTAATTGCTTCATGGTTGAAAAAATAAAAACAGCAAACTTATACCAAGAAATTTCTTTGTCGCCGCAAAAATTATAAATTGTATTTATCTTAACTTTTTTCTTAATTAATGGTAGCAACAAAGAAATTGCCTTAGCTAAATCCTGTGCGTATGTTGGACAACCGACTTGATCATCCACAACAAGAATTTTATTTTTTTTTGCACTTAATTTCATCATTGTTTTTAAAAAATTATCTCCATATTCACTGAATACCCATGATGTTCTAATTATTGCATAATTACAGTTAGACTTTAAAATAGCATTCTCACCATCAAGTTTTGTTTTTCCATAAATTGTCTTGGGGTCCGTCAAGCTAGATTCCGTATATGGTGTTTGAGAATACCCATTAAAAACGTAATCTGTTGAGATATGAATTAAAAATATATTCAAATTTTTGCAAATTGTTGCGATATTCATAACAGCTAGATGATTAATTACGTCTGCTTCTTGAAAGTTTTTTTCAGCTTCATCAACAGCTGTATATGCTGCTGCGTTAATGATAATGTTTGGTTGAATCTCAGAAATAGTTTTTTTTGTTTCATGGAAATCTCTTATATCAATTAATGTTCTGGATGAAAAAATAATTTCTGATTCTGGATTTTTTAATTGATCTTGTAAGCATCTCCCAAGTTGGCCGGAGGAGCCAAGAACAAGAATTTTCATAGAACGATATCTTTTAAGTATGGTGCATTTAAGTCTTTTTCAGATATTAATGGGTTTTTAATAGGCCAATGAATATTTATATCAGGATCATTCCAAATTATTGAAGATTCGTCATCGGGATCATAGTATTTGGTGCACTTATATTCAAAGTCTGCGAATTCAGAGAGCACTACAAAACCATGGGCAAATCCTGGCGGAATCCAAAATTGATTTTTCTGCTCTTGTGACAAAATTACTGATACATATTCACCAAAAGTTTGTGAATTTTTTCTAATGTCAACTGCCACATCAAAAACCTTACCAGTGACAACCCTCACAAGTTTACCTTGAGGATCATTTTTTTGAAAATGCAGTCCTCTTAAGACGTTTTTTTGTGATCTAGAATGATTGTCCTGAAGAAATTTAAAAGAAGTACCAAGAATTTTTGAATATTTTTTTTCTGAAAAAGTTTCTAAAAAAAAACCCCTCTTATCTTCATAGACTTGCGGCTCAATTAGAACACAATCATTAATCTTAGTTTTTATAATTTTCATATTAAGTCATTTGATCGTAAATACTTTTTAAATAATTACCTAAAGAGGTTTTTTTATGCTTCATCGACTCTAATCTTAATTCCTCCAGAGTAATCCAGCCATTTAAAAAAGATATTTCTTGCAAACAAGCAATTTTTTTTCCTTGTCTTTTTTCAATTATTTCAACAAATTTTCCTGCTTCTAATAAGGAGTCGAACGTGCCAGTATCAAGCCAAACGAAACCTCTATTCAAAATTTCTACTTCAAGTTCATTATTATTAAGATAGATATTATTTATATCAGTAATTTCTAATTCTCCTCTTTTTGATGGGGTTAGCTTTTTTGCATAATTTATAACTTTATTATCATAGAAATACAATCCAGTGACTGCATATTTTGATTTTGGGTTTTTTGGCTTCTCTTCTATGGAGATAGCTTTTCCATTATCATCGAATTCAACTACACCAAATCTTTCTGGATCATTGACATGATATCCAAAAATTGTTGCACCATTAGATTTTTCTCTTACACGAATTAATTTTGTAGAGAGGCTATCTCCATAAAAAATGTTATCTCCTAAAACTAAAGCAACATTTGAATTGCCAATAAAATCTTCACCTAAAATAAAAGCGCTTGCTAAACCGTCTGGGTTATCCTGAATGCAATATGAAAAATTTACTCCAATATCTTCACCAGTACCTAAAATTTTTTTGTAATTGTCAATATCATTTGGTGTTGAAATAATTAAGATGTCTCTAATTTCAGCAAGCATCAAAAGTGATACTGAAAAATAGATCATAGGCTTATCGTAGATTGGTAGTAGCTGTTTTGATATTACTTGAGTTATAGGATGTAATCTAGTTCCAGATCCTCCAGCAAGAACAATCCCTTTAGTTGAGTTATGCATTATCAATTTTTTTAAATTATTTTTTTATTAAAATCTTATTCCACCATTCTTTATTATTTAGATACCATTTTATAGTTTTATCTATACCGGACTCAAAGGACTCAATTGGTTTCCAATTTAATTCATTCATAATTTTAGAGGAATCTATTGCGTATCTTCTGTCATGTCCAGGCCTGTCCTCAACATGCCTTATTAACTCTCTATAACTATTAATTTTACCTTTAGATGTTGGTCTAATTTTATCTAATGATTTACATATGTAATTTACAACATCAATATTTTTTTTTTCGTTATTACCGCCAATATTATAATTATCTCCTGGACTTGCATTTAGAATAACTTCCAATAAAGCATTTGCATGATCTTCAACATAAAGCCAATCACGTATCTGATTACCATCACCATATATTAATATTTCATTATGATTAAGCGCATTTATTATAATATTTGGTATTAATTTTTCAGGATATTGAAACGGTCCATAATTATTCGAGCAGTTTGTTATCAAAGTAGGCAAATTATATGTTCTATGCCATGCCCTAACAAGATGATCAGATGCAGCCTTTGATGATGAATATGGTGATGATGGTGCATATGATGTGTTTTCAGTAAATTTAGAAATATTATCCTCAAGATCACCGTATACTTCATCTGTCGATATATGATGAAATCTAAAACGATTTCTTTCTGAACTATTTAATTTTTGATAGTAATCCATGGATGTCTCAAGCAAGTTAAATGTACCTATAATATTTGTATAAATAAATTCATTTGGAGAAGAAATTGATCTATCAACGTGACTTTCAGCAGCTAAATGCATTACACATGTTGGTTTATGCTTTTCAAAAGCTTTAATGAGATCAGTTTTATTGGTTATATCAATTTTCTCAAATGAATACCTATCGCTATGACTTGTTTCATGCAGTGATTCTAGGTTACCTGCATAAGTCAAACAGTCTAAATTTACAACATCAAAAGTAGTTTCATTAATAATTTTTCTTACAACCGAGCTACCTATAAAGCCTGCGCCTCCAGTTACTAGTATTTTCATTTTAATTATGTTTTTTAAAAAAATATATTTTATATAATATCATTCTAAGAATTCTTAAGCGATTAATAAAAATCAATAAATAGTTTCTTTTTGGTTTAAGGGCTGTTGTTGATGTTGTATTTTGATGTCTTCGAAATTTTATAAATATTTCATCTGATACATATAATTCATTAGCCATAGATGCTAAACATGTTATTTGATGATCATGTGAAATTAAGTTTGAGAAAGGGAGCATTTGCAACAAAAAATCTCGTTTACAAAAAATAGTTGCGCCTATAATGCGGGGTCTTAGAAAAATTCTAAAGAAATTAAATTTTTTGAAATTAAATTTTTTGAAATAGCTTGGGTATATAGTATTTAATTCATCATCAACTACCTCAACATCTCCTGCAATAACAGAATAATTTTCTACAGCTTTCAGAGACACACTCAATCTCAATGGGTTGCATATATCATCTTGATCACAGAACATTATAAATTTTCCTGAAGCTTTATTGATTGCCCTTTCAAAATTTTTTTGAAACCCAGTATTTTGTCGAAATGAAAAAACTTTGACTCTTGGATCTTTAATTATACTAATTTTTTTTAAGGTGTTATCTGTTGAAGCATCATCGCAAATGATTATTTCATCATTATAATCCAGACACTTGATCAAGCTATTAATTTGCTCAATTATATATTTTTCACCATTGTATGACGCCACAATAGCTGAAATTCTTATCATTTTTTATTTTTTTTAAATGTTTTTTCTATAATAAAAAAAAAGATCGCAATAGAAAAATCAAATCTTCTTCTTAAAATAGATTTTATAAGCGCTCTTCCAAAAACTTCAAACAAAAGCAGTGTTTTTTTTATCGGTGCTACTATTTCATTATTTATAAAAGTGTATTCGCTTTGAAGGATGTTTTTATATCTTTTTAATGATAAAAAATTATAGTTATCAGACATTGATAAATTATGATCTATATTTAAATTTAATACTTTTACATCTATATTTTTTTGGGCAATTATTTTACTAAACCAATAATCTATTCCATCCAACCAAAATTTCTCTGGAAATCTTACTTTTTTTATAACACTAAAATTTACGCACATAAAACCAATTATATAAAATATATAATCGAAGCCTCTTTTATTAAACGGTGAGATTTGTTTCTTCTTAGAAATTAATCGAGGTACTATAATCTTACTAGTTGACATATTTTTAAATACTTGCTGGAAATACATTTCTGTTACGACGCAATCAGCATTTAAAAAAATAACTCCTTTGGGTTGTAATTTGTCTATCAATTCTAACAATGCATTATAGCCTCCAGCTAGACCGAGGTTTAGCTGTGAAGATATTTCATAAGTATCAATTCCTTCAATTTGTCTGTTAATTGCTGGTAAATTTTGATTTGAAGAATTATGAAATGAAAAAACTTTTAAGTTTTGTTTTGTTGATACATTTAAATTAATTAATGATTTGAATGCTGTTGAATCTCTGAAACATTCTTTGTAAGTAACAATAAGAAAATAAATCATTTAAATTCTTTCTTAAACCAATCAACGAAAATAAATAAACTTTTTTCTAAGGTATATTTAGGTTGAAATTTAAAAAAATTTTTGGCAAAGCTGATGTTTGAAGCTGCTCCTAAAACATCACCAACTCTAAATTTGTTAGTTATGTATATTTTAGACTTCGACTCAAGTAAATTTTTTAGAATTTTGGCAACATCATAGAGAAGCACTTCTTCCCCAGATCCTCCATTAACAATTATTGGATTGGTTTTATTTTTTATATTTAATTTTGTTGTTGATACATTAAATAAAAGCTGTATCGCATCTTTTATAAAAATAAAGTCTCTTACTATAAGTCCTTGTTCATATATATTAACATCCTCATTATTGATAAAAGATGATGAAAACCAATTTATAACTCCCGTATATGGATTATCTATAGCCTGACCAGTACCAAATACATTTTGATACCTAATTATTCTGACATCAAAACCATCTTTGCATAAAGTTAATGCTAATAATTTCTCACCAGATTCTTTTGATGCCCCATAGACTGATACAGGATTAAGTGGATCAGATTCATCTGACTTCTCAAGAGTTAGTTCTTCATCACAAAATTTACAACTGGGAGTAAAATCATTATTCTTTAACTTAGATAAGCTTCTATCGATAATTTGTGGTCCATGAGAAGAACAAGCCCATTTACCCTCGCCATAAACAGCTCTTGAAGATGTAAAAGTAACTATTAGATTATTCTTATCACAGTTATTTCTTATAATCTGAATTACATGAACTAAATTCATCAAATTTTCGTTAATTGTTTGAAATGGATCCTCAAATGATTTTCCAGTACCTGTATCCGCATTTAATATAATGACATTTGTTAACTCATGATAAGGAATATCAATTTCTGAAAGATTAGAAATATCTAATTTTAAAATTTTGTCTTTTGTACGAAGAATTGATTCAAGATAGTGTAAGTTTTTTTTTGAACTGTGAGCTGGTCCTGAAAAATAGTCAACAATTGTAATTTTTTCGAACTCATTACAAAAATCTTCATAAAAATTACTTCCAATAAAGCCACCACCGCCAAGTAACAAAAGATGTCTCATCTTATTTTATGAAAAATATTTTTTAATATTGATAAAAAGGCTCTAATAAGAACATTATTAAAATTAGTAAATCTTGAAACTGTATGTGGGGGGACATATAAATAGTCTTTTATTCTTTGTATAAAACTTACTTTTTTTGAATCTAAAATACCTTGATTGATTTGATCTAAAACTGATGGCCTCACCCAACCCTTTTTTACATTCATTTTTATTTCATCGATTGTGATATAGTTATCTTTAACTGCCATGATCATATGATTTATCCATAAACTTGAGAGTTTATTTTGATTTGAAATCCAAGGTTGATTATCCATGTCAGTAAAATGAAGCAATTTAGTATCCTTTTCATATAGTTCAAGCGAATTCCACTTATAAGAAATACATCTGTCTTTAGATTTTTCTATGTCAAAGTCAAACATCCAAGAATCATAATTTTTATTATTAAAATCGATATCACTTATATTCCATTTAGCCTTAGCACAATCAATAACCATAACACTATATTGTGGTAAACGATTAGAGTTGGACTTTACTTTTGCAGAGCTAACCGCTACATCAACATTTCTTGCTGATATTAATTTTTCAATATCATCAAATACAAGCATATCTGAATCAAGATAAATTGCTAAACCCGAATAATTATTCAATTTTGGAATTAGAAATCTTTGCATAGAAAATGGAGTTCGACCTTTTGATTTAATTTCGTTAGGAATTAAATAAGAGTAATTTGCTAAATCAATAAAATTTATTTTGGATGTGGTATTTAATAAGATGCTATATTCCAATACTTTTCTAGCAAGGCCTTGTTGCGCCTCTGTACCAATATATATATTTATTTCTTGTGAGTTTGCTTTCATAAAATTAATATTATTTTTAACAGCTAAAGATTTTAATATTGGGAATTGTTTGTCATATCCATTTGATAGCTGAGTTTTTGTAAAATTTTTTGTCATTGTACTGTATTCAGACCCTCCATCAACTCCTAGCGTATAGATATTTTTAAAACCTAAATCTGATAGAATCTGAAGTAAAGATGAAATAGAAACTAGATTAGCTGGATAAAAATTTATTTTTTTTTCATTTGAGGATTCATTATAAAAATAAAAAAGTCTATTGCTTTCACTCAGTTTTTTTATGATTTCGAATTTACTGGATAGTTCCAAAAGATTATTCAGTGATGGTTGGGAAATTGTTTTTAGAAAAGATACTTCGTTAGGCCTCCAGGGCATAATTACCAAAGAATCTGTAGCCAATATCTCTTCTTGTATATCCATTAGTGGCTCTAAATCAATGAAAAAAGAAATGTCAACAGAAAAATATGCTGAAACTTGATTAACCCCAATAATAACTTTATCTGTTTTGTATTTCGAATAGTTGTTTTGATTTAGTGATGGGCCTTTTCCAAGAATAAGTGCATCATTGGCTTGAAAAAAATTTATTAAATTATCTACTGTCTTCATTAACTTTTCAGGTTTGGAGTGAAAAGTCTGAGTGTGAATAGTATTAAAAAAGTTGCAATTATTTCAAGCGAAATTAAAGTTGAAGAAAAAAAGGAAACAAAAGATAGAACAAAAATTAAAACCGACAAATCACGGAGGTAAATTACTTTACTTTTATTTAAAATGAGTATTAGCAGACCAGAAGTAAAATAGAAAAGAAAATAAGATAAATATTCCGGTAAGGCAGGAATTAAATTTGAAAAAAATATCCACTCAGGTGATGTATTCCAATAAACTGAAAAATTAGTTTCATAAAAAAGTGATTCAGTGTCGGTAGCAACTGCAAATGGACCAATAAGATATAGATATATAAAAAATAATTCTGAAAAAAAAGGTACAGTATTGTTTACATAATCAAGATCTAAAATAGAATTTCTTATAACTCCAAGACCCGAAAGGAAAAATATTATTATAAAAAATGATGTCATTAAGTATTTTTTTGAAACTCCATGTGAGATTATTAAACATATAAATGTTAACAGTATTAATTGTCTATTTAAAATTATAACTCCTATTAAAATAGGTATTGCTAGATCAATCCAGTAGAACTTTTTATTAATTAGTATAAGCAGCCATGATGTTCCAACAAAAAAATGAAATATTTTAAATCCAAATTCATTATATGGAATGGATCCAAGGATTGGCATGCCAAAGTAAAATATTTCTAGGGAAAAAATTATTAGAATAATCGTTCTTAATGTTATGAGGCCAAGACTAGAGACTGGATTTATGTTGCTAATACGTATATTACCAAAGCTCAAAAATAATAAAAAAGAAAAAATTATTATCAATAAAACTGTTGGCCAGGCTATATTTATTTGATTATCAAAGAATGATAAAAGGAAAAAACCAAATAACATGGTGGAAGATGCAAGAATATGAGGCATTCCAATTAAATTAAATTTATATATATTTTTCAAATTTCTTTTTCAAATAATTAAAAATTAAGTAAGGTATAAATATTAATCTTGAGGATGAGCCCACATTTTTTCTTGAACCTTTAAGATGGTCAATATAAGAATAAGACAATTTAAATTTTTGAATGGGGTGAGCCCCCTTTATATTAAATTCCCTACAAAGATGTCGAAATGAATTTGGAGGATATTCATTCATAATCTGTGTGAAAATAAAAGCATCATGCCATTCCATCATATTAAAAATATCATTAGTTAAAAAAATATCTAAACATCTATGAATAACATCTAAATAACGAGAATCACATCGATTAAAAATTATAAAACCAGCTTCAAGATAATTACAATAATCAAATCTATCAAAAACTGAAGCTATATGATTCTTATGCGGTTTAATAAAATCAATTAAATCCGCTATATTGTCTTTTTTAAAATACGAATCTCCATCAATCCAAATTAAATAATTTGAATCATCTAAAGATAAATATTTATCGGCTGTCAACAACGAGGAAGGCTTAAAAATAAATCTGTTAGGTGAATATAAAAAATTGTCTTGAGAGAATTTATTTTTATTTGTAGAAATAAAATGTTCTATTTGTTCACAATAAATATTTTTTAATACAACTAACTTTGGGTAGTTCTTAAGTTTTGGTTCAAGCTTGATATCGTCATATACTACACTAAGTTGAACTCTTTCATCATCCCAAGGAAAAGTATCTAAAAATTTTTTTCCATAATCATTAAAGCCCTGTAATGAAAAAGTTGTATTTATATGATATTTCAATTCTGCTTATTTCCTCCAAGCTTCCAATCATGAAAAAAGCTTTTTGCAGTTTCAAAATCAATCCATGGATATAAATAAAATTTTATATCTTCAATAGGAATATTATTCGTAATGATTTTATACGATGACCTATGGGGACTGGTTGGCAATATTAAGTGCTTGCTATCAATTTGTGATAAAAGAGATATATATTTAGGATTAGAGATAAAAATTAAATCACTAAATTTTTTCTTTTCAAAAGTCATATTTAATCTACTGTCTTTTTTATTATTGTTATTTATAGATGGAGTTTCATTGAAATTTGCTACATAAAAATAAGCATTATTCAAGTCATTGATATTGAGATCAGTTTTTAGAACTAAATCAAGTCTAGCTGATACAACAAAGTCATACTCAAAATCATTTAATTTTTTATAATTATTCATCAAATCAATTGATCTGGCTGTTGAATACCACCTACTTCTGGCAGCTTTAATCCTATTTATCCAAAATAATTGTTTTTCTTTGGGATAAGAATTCCATAAATTATATAAGAACAAAAATGGATTTTTCCAACCACTTGATTCAAAAAAGAACTTGGCTACATCAAAGAAAATAAAAAAATTTTTTTGTTTTTCAATAATAAAATTTTTTGGTTTATATGTCTGAATAAGTTTTTCTTTTTGATTAATAGACCAAGAATGTATGAATATATCTATATCTAAATTTTGTTTTAAAAAATGTTTTTCCCAAAACTGAAAAACATCTTCAACAGGTGTTTCCTTATATAAGTCTTCTTTAATACCGTCTTTCCAAGTTGCGCTTTGACCAACCATTCCGTACAAACATAATGCTACCTTGGGCTTACTATCCATAGAGGTATATTAGACGATATTCGAAGTCATGAACAGTTTAGTTATATTGAGATTTAAGCTTCTTATATTCTATAAAGAAATAAAAATAAAAAAAAGAAGAAATAAATATTTTCAACAAAAATATAGCAATTAAGTATTCATTAATCCCAAAAAAATAAAAAATTAATATCTTAATGCCAGCTGAAAAAATTTCAAAAATAACTGCGAAGGAAACCGTTATTTTTGATTTACCAATAGCATATAGTCCGGATTGAGATAATCCTTGAGGCATAGATAATAATAATAATGGGAGCAAACAAATTAATATTAAGGATAAGTAAATAAATAAGTCTTCTTTGTCGTTAAAAATTTTAATGAATATGCTTATAAGAAATTCATCAAATATTAATGTGATCGGTATAAAAATTAAAAGAAGGGTTACTCCAATGACCATTGCTTTTGTTACGTAGCTAATAGCAGTTAATGATTTGCTTGTTAGTAATTTTGATTGTTTAGATATATATGTTAATCCAAATGACCTCCAATATATACGTTGAAGTGATGCAATTATGGACTGAATGAAAGAAAAAAGTGACAGGAAACCACTTGGCATAAAAGCAAAAATAAACTTATCAAGTAGTGGAAGTAATTTAGTTATATATCCAGAGCGAACAAATATATTCATTTGAAAAAGTTTTTTAAAAGTAAAATATTCAAGAAAGTTTCTAAAAGTATAATTTTGTCTTGATGACTGAATAAGACATAACAAAATATATTTGAGCATATATGGAAATGCTATCAGATAAAATAACTCTAAATATAAAATACATACCACAACAGTTAATTGAAATATTGAACCAAAAAATTCTAGTTTTTCTACCAAAATATTTTGTGATCTTGATATTACTATTAAGGATAAATTATTAAAAATAATGTTGGCTATAGTCCCAACAAAAAAACATAATAGAAAAATATAAAAATAATATTTACTTATTTGATTGTTAAATAAGAAGTACATTTGCATAAATATGCCTATCAATATAAATACAAAAACTATCTGAATAATTGATATAGATATATCTTCAAAAAATTTAGTTTTATGTTTTTCAATTGAGATCGAAAGAACTTGCAACCATTTATTCTGCATAGCAGAGACATATAGAACAAAAATTCTATTGGTTATTGCAGATGCAAGAAAAAATGCATCTGTAGTTTTATTAAGTCCAACTTGATATAAAATTAGAAATTGAGACAAAACAGAGATAAAAACTGACATCCCTAAAAAAAGAATAATATTGATATTTTTATTCACAACTTAATTTTTATTATTAAGATCTATTATTTCCATAGCATCGTTATTGCTAAAAATTAAGCTTTCTTGATTATTTAAATAATTTAAATAATTTTCTAAATAATGATAGATACTACTCTTAGTAAAATTTTGAAATACCTGCAACTTTGGAAATTTATAATAGGGATTATTAATTTTAAGTCCCAGTGACTCAAGAATAGGAATCCAAACCAATCTTGATCTTTTACCATTTCCTACAATAACAACAGAGTAGTTTTTTAAATTAAACAAGGTCTATCTCCCCATTGAGTTGTTTAAATGTGCTATTAGTCTTTTTAAAAACGATTTAAAAAAATTGTCTTTAACAAAAATTTCTTCTTGATTGTTGGATTTTTTTAATATTAATTTATTATTACTTTTTTGGATAAATTGTTCTTTAAAGTTCGATATGCCAAAAAACGGAGATAATGAAACAATATTTATACCTCTTTTTGACAATGCCTCAGAAACTTCTATGGTTCCTTCTAAATACTGATTATATCTATAATCAGGAGACACACCTTTCCAATTAGGAGATTCGTCTGAAGAATGGTGTACTCCGGAGATATCTGAAAAATCACATCCAACTAATATTATATTTTTTGCACCCATGTTTGCAGCAAGATTAATTCCAGTCTGTACTATAGATGACCAAACATATAAGTTATCTTCTGAGGGAGCATCTAGCCAATTTAAATTCCTACCAGAATTGCTTGGATCATGTTGTGCAGCAGTATTGAATGAATGATAATAATTAAAATTATAGTAATTGTTTATAGCATATTCATAATGATTCTGCTTTAGAAGAAGCTTACATTTTTTGAAATTAGTTATCCATTTAGTATTTATAGAATTGCCTCCATTAAACTCAGGGATTACTTTATCAGGATGGATAGTGATTGAGTAGTCGGAGACATAATTCTCCCAGCTTCTATTTAAACCAATTGTAATTTTGTTTTCAAAAAAGGAAATTGGAAAAACTGAAAAACTTGGGCCACTTCCGATAATATATATATCTTCTCCTGAATGTAGGTTATATAAACTACTAACTTGCATAAAGTGTATTTACCGAACCTCAACAATAACAAGTGTTGTTAAAAAATATTTTTTCATTGGTATTCTATTAAAGACTTCAGCTCTAAATGGATTTAACCCTCTTGTTTCATAATTAATATTTTTTAAAATACTCATAACTGATACCTTTGAATTTGATCACTTATATCAGCTCTTATATATTTTTTCTTAATTGCTACATCTATGTCTTCATTAGTGATTACATTATCTTTAATTGCATCATGTAATGCTTGCATAAAAAACTTAGTTACATTTGGGTCTGGATGTTCCTCATATTTCTTTTTTATGTAGCTTCTTAAAAAAACCTTTATAGTTTCAATAATATTCTTGTAAAAATTCTGATTTTTTAATTTGCCCCTGTAATCAAAATCTATATTCAAGCCGGTTTTCCAAGGCTGAGTAAATCTTGAGGTAGTATGAAGAAAAACTGTATTTTGATCAAATACATCATACGAATTATATTTTGAATCTAATTCTATAATTTTATTTTGATCTTCCAGCAAAAGACTGATTAAATCTCTGTAGTCAATCTCATGATTGAAAAGCTGGTTTAAAATATTTTCAAAATTCCAATGAGATAGATTCTTGTTATTCAATACCATTACACTTGATGCCCAATAATTTTCACTTCTATCATGGCTAAAAATTTTTCTGCATTTAATATTCCAATTATCATTTGGATCGCAAAACAATTCAGAAAAATTCTTTAAGGCAAAGACATCTGGATCGATTAATAAAGATAGTCCATCAAAGTTACATAATTGTGGTGGAAGAAATCTTAGCAAGGTAAATGATTGAAGATCATAACAAGTCCATTTTTTAATAACGCCATTAGAAATGTATGATCTTCCTTCAAATTTTTTTAAAGCTGGACAGTCATCTAGCTTAATAAATTTTAAATCGTATGATTTAACCAATAGATTTTTGTTAATTTGATTCAAAGCAACCTTAGCACCAATTGATTGTTGGTTGTTGGTATGTATAAAAATATTTATTTTAGTATTAGTTAATTTATTTTGATGCATTGAACTAAAGCCTTCTTTTTACAACATTATCGTATGCAATAAATATAAGGCAATTAAGAGTAAAAAAGATCAACGAAAAGGCTATTAGAATTGATAACTTTTTAGGATATGATTTTTCAAGCGGCTTGACTGGAGGATCAATTACTTTAAGAGCATATTCATTCGAGGTTTCAATTATCACCTTTTCATATAAAGTCTTTTCTATTAACTTTGAAAGGCTATTTTTAACGATTGTTTTCTTCGAATTATCGTATTGATATTGAAGCTCTTGTAAAGATCTGTTTTTTTGATATAAATCATATTTTTTTTCAACTTGATTAATATAACTTAAAAAATTATTTAAAAAATTTTTAGCAAAAACTGGCGATTTATGAGTGACAGAAATAGTAATAAACCCAGGCTTAGATTTATCATCAATGCTCAACATTTTAAGAACCTTGCCATAAGTATTATCAAAAAGCTTTTCATTAGATATTAACCACTCTTTAGTATTAAAATCGTAATCTTTTGAATAGTAAGTAATATTTTTATCTTTCGTAACATACTCATCACTAGCATTTACTTCTAAAAAATAATTATTATCTGTTACAAAGTTAGTAATAAACTCTCTAGATTTCATTTTTTCAATTAGATAATCTGATTTTGACGAATCATTGGATCCAATACCAAAAGATGAGCTTAAAATATTGCCAGGATTATTAAAAAAGTTAATATTTTCTTCATTAGAAGCCTGAACCATATTTGTTGATGTTGAAGTATATAAATTATCAACAAAAGACAAATAAACCATAAGTGAGAGAATCGCAAATATCGTCAAAAAAGAAATGGGATAAATTTTGGCTGAAATAATGTTTAAAAGATCTAAAATTTTTATTTCATTGGTATCATCATTGTTATGTAAATTTTCTTTTTTCATAATGTAATGATTTATGATAAGCCAGCATTTAGAATTTGTGAGATGCTAATTGATCCAACCAAATTATTTGTTTTATCTATAACTGGAAGTGCTGTAATATTTTTTTTGTTCATAATATTTAATGCATCAATAGCAAGGTTTTCTTCAGATATACAAGTAAATCTTTTGGTCATAATTTGATTTATTTTTACTTCATTAATATCAATATTTTTATCTAGAGCTCTCCTTAAATCTCCATCAGTAAAGACTCCAATAGGTTTCTTACTTGAACATATTATAACAATACCCATCCTGCCTTTTGCAATAGTTAATAAAACATCTTTAATAGTGTGTTCTTTTTTTACAATTGGGCTATATTTTAAACTTGTCATAACAGATCCTACATTTATGAGAAGTCTTCTACCCAATAACCCACTTGGATGAGTTTCTGCAAAATTTTCAGCTGTAAAGCCTCTATTTTTATGCAATGTAATTGCTAAGGCATCTCCAAGAGCAAGCGTCAATGTAGTGCTAGCAGTTGGAGCAAGATTCAATGGGCAAGCTTCTTTAGTAACAGATGTTTTAATTATGTAATCTGAGCTAGACCCTAATTCAGAATCTGGTTGCCCAGTCATAGATATTAATTTAATTTTTTTTCTTTTCACATAAGGAAGTAACTGAATTAATTCGCTTGAAGAGCCAGATTGAGAAATCGCTATGATGATGTCTTCAGATGAAATCATACCCAAATCTCCATGACCCGCTTCGCCAGGATGAATTGAAAAAGCTGGTGTTCCAGTGCTAGCTAAAGTTGCTGATATTTTATTGCCTATGTGGCCAGATTTACCCATTCCAATAACTATAACTTTTGCATGTTTAGGCATTTTTAATATCAGCTTACATGCCTTATAGAATGAATCATCAATACTTTCTATACCTTTAGTTAAAGCTTTTGATTCTATATCAACAATAGATTTAGCAAATTTTAAAACATCAGATTTTTTCATATTTTATGGTACCCGGAGCCGGACTTGAACCGGCACGCTATTTCTAGCGAGGGATTTTAAGTCCCTTGTGTCTACCAATTCTACCATCCGGGCTGTAAACTCTGCCATTATACTCCATTTTTATGGAGGCTGAAGCCGGAATCGAACCGGCGTAAACGGCTTTGCAGGCCGCTGCATAACCACTCTGCCATCCAGCCAAAATTGTTACATAACATAATTTAAATTTTTGTGTTATCCATACTTATTTGATTTTTGATATAACCCACTCAAACCGAGATAAAATAAAAGTATAGAATAAGGATAATCATGAAGAGCTGCAATATTCAAAAAAATTAAATTTGTTAAATCTGATACCTTTTTCCAGTCATAATTATTTTTAATTACATAATTTTTAAGAACATTTTGACAACAATGAAGAGAGTGTTTCCTATTAAAGTCAAATTTAACCATATCCCGATCTATGCTAACATTAAACGAATTTTTATTAATAATTTCATGTGAAATTATTAATCCATGATTAAGTTTAGCTAAATCATAATAAATATCTCCGATTTTCATATCACCTGCAAAGTTTTGTCTCCAATCAATTAAACAGAAAGTTTCAAATTCATCATTTTTATATAAGATGTTTTCAAAGTGTAAGTCCCCATGGAATCTTACAGGAACTCCATTGCAGATAAATTTCCAATTGATATTATCAAGAATTGATTCACAACTTGAAATTTTTTCATCATTGATAATTAGCTCCTTATCAATGATTTCAAATCTTTTAAAAAACATTCTTACTCTTTCATAGGTTTTTTCTTTATAGAAAGAGTCACAGTTCTTATAAAACTTATTTTTTTGGGAACTATTTAAATCATATTTTTTCCAAAATGTATCAATAAAATCTAAAAATTCTACAAATTTTTGGGGTGTTACATTTCTTGAAAAAACTTCACCATCAATGAATTTATAAGAGTACATCGTATCTTTAGCATTTGTAATTTTAGGAACGTATCCATCTAAATTTTTTGAACGCTGAACCCTTTCTGAAATAAAGTTTCTATCTTTGTGAAATTTAATAACTTGGTTATTAAAAAACCATATTGCTTCGTCTGATTTATCAAGAATATTTGCGTCAACTTCTCCTTTGGGTAAATATTTTTTTGCTTTATCTAAAGCATCTAAATTGCCAGTGTCATGCCATGTATATTCAATTGGCTGTATATTTTTTTTTTGAAGTAATTCCTTTAAACCATAGCTTTCACCAACCTCTATTGAGCCTTTATCTTTTCCAGACTCCATATGCTGCCAGAATTCTTCATAATCATATATGCCTGCAAGCCCTATGTAAGGAAAAACTTTTCCGATAGCTCCTTTTGCAAGAATATCTTTAATTTTTCCATCTTTAATTTTTAATGATCTGTATTGTTCTGATGTATGTATGCTTGAATATCCCATCCAGTTATATGTTGGTGGCGGGATTTCTTCATCTACAATGGAATCATTAGGTATAAAGATAAATGGGCAATTAAGAGCCTGTTTACATTTTAAAAGAGAATAACCTAGTCCTGATCCTGGTCCTTCATAGATATCAACATCAATAAAAGTAAATTTTTTGTCAGGATATGCTATGCATAAAAAATCTTTAAGTGAATCCCCCTTAAAACCAAGAGGAATAACTATTTCGATATCATCATTAAATTTATCAATAACATATGTGATTGCAGGCTTTTGATTAACTGTAACTAAAGCCTTGTTAATGTATTTTGATAAACCTTTGAGCCTTGAACCTTTTCCAGCACAAGGAATGACAACTTTATACATTCATTAATTCCTTTATCTTTTTACTATTTTCACTAACAGTAAAAGGCTTTTTGTATATAGTGGATGTTCCTCCAACAAAAAATGTAGCACCAGCATCTTTCAATAAAGGAATGGTATCAAATGATACAGCACCGTCTACTTGAATTGTAATTAAAGACGGGTCGATATCTTCCTCTATCAGCCTTTCTTTAAACTCAATAATTTTTGATGCAAGAACATGTGGTTTTGATACCTGATCCAAGACACCCGGATGAATACCCAAAAATAATACAAAATCAAGGTCAAGATATTTAACTAATTGAACTGTAGATTCTATATTAGAGCCCATATTTAAAACAACCCCTGCTGTTTTTCCTAACTTACGAATTTTATCAATAATTCTTACAGAGTTTGCTTCGTTTCCATCGATATGGAAAGAAAATGTTGTAATGTTATCAATATTGCTAAATTGATCAATTACAAACTCAGGATCATCACACATAATATGACAATCTTGATACATATTTGGAAACTTCTGCGCAATATGCTGGCAGATTTCAGGAAAAATTCCTAAACGTGGAACAAAGTTTCCATCCATGATATCAATGTGAAGGTGTTTATGTCCCATTTCATACAATTTTTGAATATCGCGTTCAGTATTTAATGGATCGGTGCATATAACAGAAGCTGAAAAGGTTGGCTCTAAAATTTTCATATATTTACTCCAAAATAGAATGATTATGGGATACTACATCAGAATCAAGGTTTAAAATATCCATGAGTTTAATAACTAAATAGTCATACAAAAGCATTGAAAATTGTTCATAGGGTGATTTCATGAGTTGTTTTGATTTAATTGATGGTATTGTAATTAGAGATGTCGAATATTTTGCTATTGAAGAATTTTTATTGCAACAAGTCAAAAAAATTTGACCTCCCTCTTCAATAGCTTGTTGAGTGTACTGCAATATTGAAGGTGTTTCTCCTGAGGAGCTATTCACAATTACGATAGAGCTTTTTGTTACTCTGGGAACATTTGTATCGCCAATCATAGATGCTTGGAAACCCATATGGCTGAGTCTCATAATAAAAGACCTTAAAGAATATCCCATTCTACCAGCGCCAAGTCCTATAAAATTGAAATCTGTACCGTAATCATTAATGTGTTTACTGATTTTAGTAACATATGAATCTACTTCAGATTTATCTAAAGTCATAAACATATGATTCATTTCATCAATTATTGTATTCATTAGAGTTCCTTATAATTAAAAAACTTCTCAGCAATATGTACGCATGCTTCAGCAACTGCTCTATCCCCACCTTTTCTTTTAGTAATGAAATCTGAGCATTCTTTTGCATTTATATCAGCATTTGCTGGGGCAATTGAATAACCTACATGATTCATGATTTTATAATCAAAAAAACCATCACCCATATATATAACTTTAGACGAATTATATCTTTCTTTTATCCAATTAAGCCTCTCACTTGAACTAACTAACTCAATTTCATATCCCATGTCATCACATATTCTTTTTTTTGAAATTTCAAATCCCCTTTTATCAGCTGAAACAAACTGTAATTTAAGAAATTTATTTACTATTTTTAAGCCATCACTATCGTCTGGACCAAATATTTTATATGCTTTACCATGCTTGTCATACAAAAATTGACCGGTTGTCATAACTCCATCAACATCAAGGATAAATACGTCCATAATTAGCTCAAATTTTCGGATGATTATAACATTTAAAGACGCAGTATAGTTTATTTAAAAATCAAGATTCCTGTAATCATATAAATAACCATTATATTTTTTAATGAAGTCAGTAATCTCATCATGTGCTACACACAGGAAAGCAAATTCAATAGATTCGGGTTCTTTTTTTACAACGGGGATGCCAAAAGCTGCAATTTTTTTTACTTCACTTTCATCAATTAGTGGATCCTATACTTCGACTTTACAACCATAATTTTTAATTTTTAGGATTAAAACTTTCATTTAATTATTTCCGAATACGTCTCTTGTAAACACTTTATCTGCTACATCATCCAGCTCAGTACTCATGCGGTTTGAAATGATAACTTCTGACATATTTTTAAACTCATCGAGAGATTCTAATACCTTTGATTGAAAGAATTCAGGTTCATTATGAGTTGGCTCATATATTACAACCTTTATTCCCTTAGCCTTTAACCTCTTAATAATGCCTTGGATTGCACTTGCTCTATAGTTGTCTGAGTGCTTTTTCATCACCAATCTATAAATACCAACAGTCTTTGGATCTAATTTAATAATGGAGTCAGCAATAAAATCTTTGCGAGTTGCATTTGAGGATACAATTGCCTGTATTAATGTCTGGGGCACTTGTTCATAATTCGCCAACAACTGCTTGGTATCCTTTGGCAAGCAATAACCACCATAGCCAAAAGACGGATTGTTATACCCCTCACCTATGCGCTCATCTAGACTGACGCCGTTGATAATACTCTTAGTATCTAAATTACGGACTAATGTATAAGTATCAAGCTCATTAAAAAATGATACACGCATGGCAAGATATGTGTTGGCGAAGAGCTTAACCGCCTCAGCCTCTGAAGAGTGAATTAAAAGTGTTTTAATATCCTTCTTGTCAGCACCTTCAACTAAGAGATTTGCAAATGCTTTTCCATCTTCTAGTTGGCTACCTACAATTATTCTTGATGGGTAGAGGTTATCCCTTAATGCCTGTCCTTCTCGTAAGAATTCGGGCGAAAATATGACGCGTTTAGTGTTATGCTTTTTTTGAAGGAATTTAGTATGGCCCACAGGTATTGTAGATTTAATCACAACAATAGCATCGGTATTTAATTCTATAGCGTCGCTTACCACATCATCTACCAAGCTAGTATCAAAGCGGTTGGTATCAGGATCATAGTTTGTGGGTGTTGCCACCACTACGAAGCTTGCACCATCATAGGCTAGCTTCTTATCAAGGGTTGCAGAAAGGCTTAGCTCTTTATCAGCTAAATACGCTTCCATATCTTCATCTGAAACAGTGGACTGTTTGTTGTTAATTGTATCAACTCTATCTGGGTTCACATCAAGGACCACTACATCATTGTATTGGGCAAACAATATCGCAAGGGACATGCCAACATAGCCTGACCCCACGACAGTAATTTTTGTTTTTCTAGTCAAATCAATACCTGTATGTTTTGTACTTGCATAAGTAATACTTTAAAAATGGTGCATGAAAACTAAGATCATGTTTTTTAAATACTCATAAAACTACACTTGATAATATCATAAATACTTGTATCGAAAGTGAGCTCATTTTTTCATTAAATTATTACAAATCAAGAAATTATGAAGTTTTTTTATTAAAAAAATTCTTGAAGATCTATTTCGTTATGAAAATCATTGGGACGTTGATTAATATATGTTTCTTGCATAAAAATTATTATTTAGTGTATGTATTAAGTTTACCGTATTCTTGTTTCTTTTTGAGGATAAATTTTTTAGGTCAAAATTTTGATTTAATATATTGTTTTCTAATCTTTTAAGTTCTCTACTTTTATGCAAA
>MDTB01159769.1_pt1 | contig 23275 bp, 30 predicted proteins | sample 811161 | NCBI WGS metagenome assembly MDTB01 (sample SAMN05326650, study PRJNA326480) | marine metagenome | isolation source: seawater | place: Mediterranean Sea | collected 2009
GTCTCTCCTTGAGCTTTAAGATTTTTAAAATAATCTGACACTCCTGTTAAAAGTTGAACAATAATTGAAGATGAAATGTATGGCATAATACCTAATGCAAAAATAGCCATTCTGCTTACAGCGCCACCGGCGAATACATTAAACATACCAAGTAGGCCTTTTTGATTACCTTCCATCATAATTTTTAATTGTTCGGGATCAATTCCTGGAAGAGGAACAAAGGTTCCAAATCTATAGACTGATAAAATTAATATAGTAAATAAAATCCTATTTCTTAAATCCGAAGTCGAAGATGAAGCACTCATTTTTTTAAATTATTTTTTGAGTTGAATTGAGCCACCAACTTTTTCTAATTTTGTTATTGCCGCTTTTGAAGCTAAATCAGCCTCAATATTTACTTTATCCTTTATTTGACCCGAAGCTAGAATCTTTAATTTTGAGGAATTCTTATTAATTAATCTTAGTTTTTTAAGAACAGTTGAATTAATTACATCAGAGGATTGAATAGTTTTTTTGTCAATAAAAGATTGAATTTTATCTAGGTTTAGAATTGCAATATTTTTTTTGTTAATCGAATTAAACCCTCTTTTGGGTAGCCTTCGATATAAAGGCATTTGACCACCTTCGAAACTTTTAATTGCTACACCTGATCGAGATTTTTGTCCCTTTACACCTCTACCAGATGTTTTTCCTTTACCAGATCCAATTCCTCTACCGACTCTAATTTTTTTTTTATTTAGTTTTAATTTTGAATTAAGTTTAATCATTACGCTCTTTTTTCTATTATTTCAGAAATCTTTTTATTTCTAATTGCAGAGATTTGTTTAGGTGAATTCTGTTTTAATAATGCCTTCATAGTTGCTCTAATTACATTATGAGCATTTGATGTACCCATTGATTTGGCCACAATATCTTTGATACCTAAAACCTCACAAACTGCTCGTACAGGTCCTCCAGCTATAATACCTGTCCCTTTTGATGCAGCTCTTAGAACTATTTTTCCTGAGCCATCTTTAGCTTTAACATCATGATGAATTGTTCTTCCTTCTCTTAAAGGAATATGAATTAATTTTCTTCTAGCCATTTCATTTGCCTTTTTTATTGCATCAGGGACCTGTTTTGCTTTTGCGTGGGCAATACCAATTTTTCCGGCTTGATTACCAACAACAACCAATGCTGAAAAACCAAATCTTCTACCACCTTTTACAACTTTTGTGATTCTGTTTATGTGAACTAATTTTTCTAAAATATCACTATTTTTTTTGTCTTTATTTTCCATATCTAAAAATCCATTCCATTTTTTCTTAATGTTTCAGCAAATGTTTTAATCCTTCCATGATATTTATAAACTCCTCTATCAAAAAAAATTTTTGAAATTTTTTTTTCTTGTGCTTTTTTTGCCAATCTTTCAGCAACTACTTTAGATAAATCTGTTTTATTTGACTTGTTTAAAGATTTAACATCTTTTTCTATAGAAGAGGCAGATAAAAGAGTTACATTTTTTATATCATCTATTATTTGAGCTGAAATATTTTTTGATGATCTAAATATACTCAGTCTATACCTATCTTTTGATGCAACCTTTTTAACTTTATTGCTTACTCTTAATTTTTTACGCTGAGATGTGTTTAATTTCATTATTTCTTTTTTCCTTCTTTCTTTAAAATATACTGACCTTTTTCTCTTATTCCTTTGCCTTTGTAAGGTTCAATTTTTCTAAGTGTTTTTAATTTAGATGCTATCAATCCTACTAACTGTTTATCATGGCCAGAAATTTTTAAAGTAGTTTGTTTTTCAACTGTAATTTTGATCCCTGCAGGGATGTCAAATTCAATATCGTGACTATAACCTAGTTGAAGATTAAGTTTATTTCCTTTAATTGATGCTCTATAACCGACACCTATTAATTCTAATATTTTTTCATAACCTGTAGAAGATCCTATTACTGCATTGTTAATCAAACTTCTGTTCATACCCCATAATCTTTTAGTGTTCTGATCAATCTTTTTTGGTTTAATTGAAATTTCTTTTCCATCTTTAATATTTAGGTCAAAAATTTCTAAATCTATATTTAAAGAACTTTGCCCAAGCGGTCCCTCAATTTTTAGGATGTTTCCTGCAATAGCTACTTTAACTTTTTCAGGAATAGAAATATTTATTTTACCAATTTTTGACATTAAAATACCTTACAGATTATTTCTCCACCAATACGTTCTTTTCTGGCATCAATATCCGTCATAACACCTTTTGGGGTTGAAATTATAGCTATACCAAGACCATTATTAATTTTGGGTAAACTTTCCGCTCTTGAAAAAACCCGTCTTCCGGGTTTTGAAACTCTTTCAAACGCACTTATAACTGGATTTCCTGAATGATATTTAAGTTCAAGAGATAAAACAGATTTGTTATTATCTGATTTTATTTTGAAATCTTTTATATATCCTTCATTTTTAAGTATATCAGCAATTTTAGATTTGAAACTTGATGAAGGTAACTCAACTATTTTGTGATTTCTTGCTTGAGAATTTTTAATTCTAGCTATCATATCGCCGATTGGATCACTTAAACTCATAATTTCCTTTCTACCAACTTGATTTAATTAAACCTGGAATTTTACCTTGTAATCCAAGTTGCCTTAGAGCAATTCTAGATATTTTCAATTTTCTATATACTCCATGAGGTCTTCCGGTTATTTGACACCTATTCATTACTCTAGTCTTTGCAGAATTTCTAGGTAATTTAGATAACTTCTGTTGGGCTTTAAATCTTTCTTCCAGGGGAAGTTTTTTATTCATTATAATTTTTTTTAATTTTTGTCTTTTTTTATAAAATCTATTAGACAACTTAATTCTTCTATTATTTTTATTTATTGAGCTAAGTTTGGCCATTTAATTATCTCCTTTTTTTATAAATGGAAAATTGAATTTTTCTAAAAGAGCAAAACTTTGCTCTTTGCTTTTTGAAGAAATGACAATTATTATATCTAATCCTCTAACCTTATCAGCTCTATCAAAGCTCACTTCTGGAAATATAATGTGCTCTTTAATACCGAACGTAAAATTTCCAAAGTTATCAAAGCCATTAGATGATAAACCTCTAAAATCTTTTATTCTTGGTAAAGCAATATTCACTAATCTATCTAAAAACTCATACATTTTATTTTTTCTCAATGTTACCTTCAATCCAGCGTTTGATCCTTTCCTTGTTTTGAAATTTGCTACGGATTTTTTAAATTTTGTAACAACTGGTTTTTGACCTGTTATCTTAGCTAGATCTTCTTCACAAGATTTTAAAATTTTAGACTCATTTCCATCTAAACCTAATCCCATATTTAATACAATCTTTTCTATCTTAGGTCCCATATAAACATTTTTGTAACCAAACTGACTCTTTAAAGCTGGTTGTATTTCTTTTATGTAAATATCTTTTAGTCTCGGTATCATTATTTTTTAGCCTCTTTTTTAATTTTTTTATTTTTTTCCTCAATTAACTTAAGATTTGAAATATGAATAAAGTTTTCTTTAGAAACTATTCCGCCCTTTTTCTCTTTTGTTGTTTTTATGTGTTTTTTTACCATGTTAATATCTTTAACTTTAGCTCTGTTTTCTCCTCTGTCTATTTCTATCACTTCCCCTTCTTTTTTTTTATCTTTTCCAGATAATATGATGACTTTATTACCTTTTTTTATCATTTTATAAAACCTCCGGTGCTAATGAAATAATTTTCATTTGACCTCTATTTCTTAACTCTCTAGTCACAGGACCAAATATTCTTGTTCCGACTGGCTCGCCTTTATCATCAACCAAAACTGCAGCGTTATTGTCAAATTTAACTTTTGATCCATCATCTCTATGAATCCCTTTTTTCACTCTTACAACTACCGCTTTATGCACAGATCCTTTTTTAACTTTTCCTTTTGGTATAGCTTCTTTTACAGCTATAACAATCGTATCTCCAATACTTGCATATCTTCTCTTTGAACCGCCTAAAACTTTTATACATTCAATCTTTTTTGCGCCTGTATTGTCAGCAACCATTAATTCAGTTTGAACTTGTATCATTTTTATAAATTCTCCAATACTTGAAATTTTTTGTTTTTTGAAAAAGGCTTACTTTCGATTATTGAAACTTTATCACCTTTTTTGTACTTATTATCTTCATCGTGAGCATTATATTTCTTTTTTACCTTAATTACTTTTTTTAAAATTGGGTGAGAATATTTTCTTTCAACAATTACAGTTATAGTTTTGTTAGGTTTGTCACTTATTACAATTCCTGTAAGTATTTTTTTAGGCATTTATTTTTACCTTTAATGTAGTTTTTAATCTTGCAATACTTCTTTTTGTTTCACCAATCTTAGCAGGATTTGAAACTTGCGAGCTAATTTTTTGAAATCTAAAATTAAAAAGGTCTTTTTTTAATTTGTCGATATTTTTATTAATCTCGTCTTTAGTCATTTTTTTTATTTCTTTTTTTTTCATTATTATGAAAACCTCTTAATAGTTTTAGTTTTAATTGGTAATTTTGCTGAAGCTTTATATAACGCCTCTTTTGCTATCTGCTCTGAGACACCATCAACTTCAAATAAAATACGACCAGGTTTAACCCTACAAGCATAAAATTCTGGAGAACCTTTTCCTTTACCCATCCGAACCTCTATTGGTTTTTTTGAAACTGGGATATTTGGAAATACTCTAGTCCAAACTCTTCCTTGTCTCTTCATATGTCTCGTAAGAGCAACTCTTGCTGCCTCTATTTGTTTTCCTGTAACTCTATCTGGAGATAGCGCTTTTAATGCATAAGCACCATAATTAATAAAATTAGCTCTTGAAGCATTTCCGTGAATTCTTCCTTTATGAGCCTTTCTCCACTTAGTTCTTACAGGTTGCAACATATTAATCTTTGCCCTCTTTTTGTTTTATCTTATTAGTTTCTTGACTAAATTCTTTTGCAAAAACTTCTCCTTTATAAATCCAAACTTTAATTCCTATAATTCCGTAAGTAGTTAATGCTTCCGCTTCTGCATAATCAATATCAGCCCTTAATGTATGTGAAGGGATACTTCCATCTCTTAACCACTCAGTTCTTGCGATTTCATTACCGCCTAAACGTCCACTTATAGATACTTTAATGCCCTTAGCTCCTAATCTTAAACAAGATTGCATAGCTCTTTTCATTGCACGTCTGTATGAAATTCTTTTTACTAATTGTTGTGCAATATTTTCAGCCACTAAATATGCATTTGTCTCAGGTTTTTTAACCTCTTTAATATTTAGATTAACTTCATTTGTAGTCAACTTAGATAAATTATTTTTTATCTTATCTATATCGCTTCCTTTTTTTCCAATCACAAATCCAGGTCTAGAAGTGTAAATAGTAACATAGCATTTATTAGAAGTTCTCTCTATCATAACTTTAGACACACCAGAATTGATAACATTTTTTTTAATGTGTTCTCTTATTTTGAAATCTTCGATTAGATAATTGCCAAAATCCTTTTTTTTGGCATACCAAACAGAGTCCCAGCCTCTGTTTACACCTAATCTAAAACCTACGGGGTTAACTTTTTGACCCATGACTCTCCATTTTTTTTATTTCTGATAAAATTATTGTAACACTTGAATAAGGTTTTAATATTGGAGCTGCTCTTCCTTTTGCTCTTGGTCTAAATCTTTTCATGATAATTTTTTTTCCACAGTACGCCTCTTTAATAATTAGTTTGTCGATATCGTATTGAAAATTATTTTCAGCATTTGCAACTGCAGAACTTATAGTTTTTCTGATATCTTTTGTAATCCTTTTTTCTGAAAATTGTAAATCTCTAATAGCAACTTCAACTTTTTTTCCAACGATATTTCTTAATATTGGATTAATTTTTCTAACACTTGATCTAATGTTGTTGTTCACTGATCTCACAGTTTTTTTATCATTTTTAATTATTTTTTTTTTTACTCATAATTATTTTTTCTCTGATGCTTCTTCAGTTGCTTTTGCTTTTTTGTCGGCAGGTGTATGACCAAAAAATGTTCTTGTAGGTGCAAATTCACCTAACTTATGACCAACCATATCCTCGGAAACTGTTATAGGAATAAATTTTTTCCCATTATATATTAAAAAGCTCACACCAACAAAATCTGGAATTATTGTTGATTTTCTAGACCATGTTTTGATTGGTATTTTTTTACTGTCAATTTTATATTTATCAACTTTTTTCATTAAACTATCTTCAACGAAAGGACCTTTCCATATAGCTCTAGCCATTATTTTACATCCTTTCTTTTGTTTCTTCTCTTAATAATAAATTTATCTGTCCTTTTGTTATCTCTAGTTTTTAAGCCTTTAGCAGATTGACCTGTAGGAGAAACTGGATGTCGTCCACCAGCGGATTTTCCTTCACCTCCTCCGTGTGGATGATCAACAGGATTTTTTACAACTCCTCTTGTATGAGGTTTTCTACCAAGCCATCTAGATCTACCAGCTTTACCAATTTTTATGTTTTTTTGATCGGGATTACTCAAAACCCCAATGGTAGCTAATGATCTAGAGTCAATTCTTCTAACTTCACCAGAAGCAAGTTTGATTAAACTATAATTTCCATCAATCCCACTTATTGAAACAGAAGTCCCAGCTGATCGGGCGATTTTTCCTCCACCACCTGGTTGAATTTCAACATTGTGAATATCTATGCCAACTGGGATATCTTGCAATGGCATGCAATTGCCAATTTTAACATCTTTTTTAGATCCATTTTCTATTTTATCTCCAACTTTAATTTTTTGAGGAGCTAAGTAATAGCTATAAACATTATCAGCAAATTTAACTAACATAATATGACAAGATCTATTTGGATCATATTCAATTCTTTCAACTGTGGCTGGAACATCAAATTTTTTTCGATAAAAATCTATATTTCTATACATTTTTTTATGACCTCCTGCCCTATTTACAGAAGTTATATGCCCATTGTTATTTCTTCCTTTCATTGATTTTTTTGGTGAAACTAAAGATTTAAATGGTTTACCCTTCCATAATTCGCCCCTATCTACAAGAATTGTACCTCTAGTTGATTTTGTATACGGTTTAAAAGTTTTTAATGCCATTTTAAATACCAGTTGTTAAATCTATACTCTGACCTTTTTTTAGAGTAATGATTGCTTTTTTATAACCAGAAATTTTAACTTTTTTACCCCTGGTTAACTTAATTCTAGTCTTTTTATTTATCATATTAATTTTGATCACATTTACCTTGAATATCTTTTCAATATTTGATTTCAAATTTTTTTTATTAGCACTGAATGGAACTTTAAAAATAATTTTATTTTGTTCAGACAAATTAGTAGATTTTTCAGTCACCAAAGGAGAAATAATCTTATCGTATAAATGAATTTCAGCCATTATATATATCTCTTCTCTAGTTCTTTTATTGAACTTTCGGTAAATATTATTTTATTAAATTTTACTACATCAAAAGCACTAAAATGATTTACGTCAGTAACTTTAATATTAGGTATATTTCTAATTGATTTTTCAATTTTATTTTTTGAGCTTTTATCTAAAATAATAAGGGAATTTTTAATATCAAATTTTCTAAAAATAAGATTCATTTCTTTTGTTTTTTTTATTTCTGTTTTAAAGTCGTTGAAAACAAGAAGATTATTGTTCTTTATTTTTTCACTTACTAATGAAGCAATACTTTGTTTTTTTTCACTTTTATTAAGTTTTCTTTTTTTGTAGGCTAATTCACCCTTTGGACCATGGGCTATACCACCACCTACAAATATTGGGGCCTTTCTACTTGCATGTCTCGCATTACCAGTCCCCTTTTGAGCATAAATTTTTGAAGTTGGCCCTGAAACTTCGTTTTGTTGCTTTGTTTTGGCATGTCTTCCTTTATAGTTTGCATTAGTTTTATACAAAACTTGACTTACTAATTTATAATTTATTTTTGCAGAAAAAATTTTATCCATTACTTCAATAGAATCTTTTTTACCATTTAAATTTAATATTTCTAACTTCATTATTTTTTCTTCTTTTCAGGGGTTTTCTTTGATTCTTCTGCTGCTTTAATTTTTTCACCTATTGTCATCTTTTTTATATTCTTAACAGACCGTTTAACAATTATTTCTGAATTTTTTGCACCAGGTATTGATCCTTTTAAGTAAAGCAGCTCATTCTCCAAATCGGTTCTTATTATCTCAATATTTTGCATAGTTCTCAACTTGTCTCCCATATGACCAGCCATTTTTTTTCCTTTAAATACTTTTCCAGGATCTTGCCTTTGACCAGTAGAACCGTGAGATCTATGAGAGATTGATACACCGTGAGTAGCTCTCAAACCACCAAAGTTGTGTCTTTTCATAGCGCCTGCAAAACCTTTTCCAATAGTTTTTGATCTAGTATCTACAAATTTTACATCTTTAAATATCTCTAACCCGAATTCATTGCCTTCTTTGTAATTTTCAATATTTGAGACTTTATATTCTTTTAGTATTTTTTTTGCTTCAGTGTTTCTTTTAGCAAAGAATCCCTTCATAGCTTTTGTTAGCTTTGAATTTTTAATTTTTCCGTATCCTAATTGAACTGCTTTATAGCCTCTTTTTTCTTCACTTATAATTTGTATTATTCTAGCTTTTTCCATTTTTAGAACCGTAACTGGAACTAACTGTCCTGATTTATAAAACTCTCTAGTCATACCCAATTTTTTACCTATCAATGCTATTTCTGTCATAACTAAATTTTTATCTCCACATCAACTCCAGATGCTAAATCTAATTTCATTAAAGCTTCTACAGTCTGTGGTGTTGGTTCTATTATATCAATTAATCTTTTATGTGTTCTAGACTCGAATTGTTCTCTACTTTTTTTGTCTATATGAGGTGATCTTAAAACTGTATATCTTTCAATTCTTGTGGGTAAAGGAATTGGTCCTTTTATGGTAGCGCCAGTCCTTTTTACTGTATTTACAATTTCTTCTGTAGAGGCATCTAGAATTTTATTATCATATGCTCTAAGTTTAATTCTAATATTTTGTTTTTCCATAGTTATCCAGCTATCTTTTTTGTTACTTCATCTTGAACATTTTGAGGAACTTTTGAATAATGATCAAAAAACATTGAGTATTGAGCTCTTCCTTGAGACATGGATCTTAAATTATTTATATACCCAAACATATTAGCTAAAGGCACCATTGCTGTTATCACAGTTGCATTACCTCTTTGCTCTTGAGTATTAATTTGACCTCTTCTACTATTTAAATCTCCGATTACATCACCCATGTAATCTTCAGGTGTAACTACTTCAACTCTCATTACAGGTTCTAATAATTTCAATCCACCTTTGGTACATGCTTCTTTAAAACACGCTCTGCTGGCTAATTCAAAGGCTAGTACACTTGAGTCAACATCGTGGTGAAGTCCATCCAAAATTGTTACTTTGTAATCAATCATTGGGAATCCAGCCAGAATTCCTCCATCAGAAACAGTTTCAATACCTTTTTCAACTCCTGGAATAAATTCCTTAGGAATCGCTCCACCTTTAATTTTACTTTCAACTTCTCTGCCTTTACCTGGTTCTTGTGGTTCTACCAATAATTTAACTTTTGCAAATTGGCCTGCACCACCACTTTGTTTTTTATGTGTATATTCAACCTCTGACGCGGTCTCAATTGTTTCCCGATAGGCTACCTGGGGAGCACCAACATTTGCTTCAACTTTAAATTCTCTTTTCATACGATCAACAATAATATCTAAATGCAATTCTCCCATGCCCTTAATAATAGTTTGACCCGATTCCTCGTCTGAGGTCACTCTAAATGATGGGTCTTCTTTTGCTAATCTTCCTAATGCTTCACCCATTTTTTCTTGATCAGCTTTAGTTTTAGGTTCAACAGCGATTTCAATAACAGGATCAGGAAATTCCATTGGTTCAAGTAGAACTGAATTGTCTTCGTCACACAAAGTATGGCCAGTAATAGTATTTTTTAAACCTGCTAAAGCAACTATATCTCCCGCGTTGGCCTCTTTGATATCCTCTCTTGAATTTGCATGCATTAAAAGCATTCTTCCAACTCTCTCTTCCTTTTCTTTTGAAGAGTTATAAACACCAGTTCCAGTTTTGATAGTACCAGAATATATTCTAATAAAAGTTAATGAGCCAACAAATGGGTCTGTGGCAACTTTGAACGCTAAAGCTGAAAAAGGAGCATTATCATCAAATTTCATTTCCATTTCATCTTCACCGCCTAATTTAGTTCCTTTAATGGAGCCAATATCAACAGGACTTGGTAAATAGTTCACGACAGCATCTAATAAAGGTTGGACACCTTTGTTTTTAAAGGCTGACCCTGTAAGAACAGGGACAAAGTCAAAGTTTAAAGTACCTTTTCTGATGCATCTTACCAAATCTTCCTCTTTGATTTCATCTCCATTTAAATAACTTTCCATTAATTTTTCATCTTGCTCTACAGCTAATTCTACTAATTCAGTCCTATATTTTTGAGATATTTCCTTTAAATCTTCAGGAATGTCCTTGTATTCCCATTCAGCTCCGAGAGCTTCATTTTTCCAAACTTGAGCTTTCATTTTAACTAAATCCACCACACCAGTTAAAGACGACTCAATACCAATCGGAACCTGGATTACTAAAGGTTTTGCACCCAGTCTATCTTTAATCATCTCAACACATCTAAAGAAATCTGCGCCAGTTCGATCAAGTTTATTTACAAAACAAATTCTTGGAACTTTGTATTTATCAGCTTGCCGCCACACTGTTTCTGATTGTGGTTCTACACCAGCTACACCGTCAAACACAGCAACAGCACCATCTAGAACTTTTAATGATCTTTCAACCTCAATCGTAAAATCGACATGACCCGGAGTATCAATAATATTAACTCTGTGGTCTTGCCAGAAACAAGTAGTAGCTGCTGAGGTTATTGTGATACCTCTTTCTTGTTCTTGCTCCATCCAATCCATGGTTGCAGCACCATCATGCACTTCGCCGATTTTGTGACTTTTTCCAGTATAATAAAGAATTCTTTCTGTTGTAGTTGTTTTACCGGCATCTATATGCGCCATGATTCCTATATTTCTATATTTCTCTAATGTATGAGTTCTAGGCATATTTTTTTACCACCTGAAATGTGCAAATGCTTTGTTTGACTCTGCCATTTTGTGCACATCCTCCCTTTTTTTTACAGCTGCTCCTTTTTTTTCATAAGCATCATATAATTCATTGAAAATTTTATCCGACATATGTTTATTTTTTCTTTTTCTTGCTGACTCTACTAACCATCTTATAGCCAGAGCTTGCGCTCTTTTACTCTTAACTTCTACAGGGACTTGGTAAGTAGCACCACCTACTCTCCTTGATCTAACCTCAACTGAAGGCTTAATATTGTTTATGGCTTCATTAAATATATTGATTGGTTCATCTTTAGTTTTACTTTTAATTTTTTCTATTGCATCATATACAATTTTTGATGCAATACCTCTTTTACCATCATACATGATGTTATTAATCAATTTAGGAATTATTGTAGAATGATATTTAGGATCAGGTACTACATTTTTTTTAGGTTGAGTTTTTTTTCTGGACATAATTACTTACCCTTTTTGGTCCCGTATAAAGATCTTCTTTTTTTTCTATTGGCAACTCCCTGAGTATCGAGATTTCCTCTCAAAATATGGTACCTAACTCCAGGTAAGTCTTTTACTCTCCCCCCTCTAATTAATACAACTGAGTGTTCTTGAAGATTATGGCCTTCTCCCGGGATGTATGCGGTAACCTCAAAGCCATTTGATAATCTTACTCTAGCAACTTTTCTCAAAGCAGAATTTGGTTTTTTTGGAGTGGTTGTATAAACTTTAACACAAACACCTCTTTTTAAAGGTTGTTTTTGTAATGCAGGAACTTTGTTCCTGGTAATTTGTTTAACTCTTTTTTTTCTCAACAATTGGTTAATAGTCGGCATAATTTATTACTTTTTATTTTTTTGAATGAAATAACTGACTGGTTATTTGTGGCAGCGTTTAATGCCCAAAATAGCATTACATTCCAACCAAAAAATTTATCGACAAATTACTTATTAATACGTTTTTGTCAAACCAAAAACTCTTTAATTATGCGGTTTTTTTATTGATTTGCTTGAGTTTCTGAACTTTCAAGTTTCTCTTGATCAGATAAAAATTTATTATCATCCTCAAGAGCTTTCTTGTTCCATTTATTCTTAATATTTCCAGTTCCAGCCGGCACTAACCTTCCAACAATGACATTTTCTTTTAAACCATTTAGTGGATCAACTTTACCCTTTATTGCTGCGTCAGTGAGAACTCTAGTTGTTTCTTGAAATGAAGCAGCTGAAATAAATGACTCAGTTTGCAAAGATGCCTTTGTAATACCCATTAACACTCTCTCACCTGTTGCAATTAATTTTCCTTCACTTTTAAGTTTTTCATTCATTGTTTCAAACTTAATTCTATCAACAATCTCACCTGGTAAATATGAAGAATCTCCAGATGATTTAATTTCTATTTTTTTAAGCATTTGTCTTAGAATAGTTTCAATATGTTTATCGTTTATAACAACTCCCTGAAGTCTATAAACTTCTTGAACTTGATTCACAAAATATTCAGTTAAATCTTTAATTCCTAAAATTCTTAAAATATCATGAGGTAAAGGTTGGCCATCTAGTAAATATTCTCCTTTTTTGATTTTTTCTCCTTGATTAAAATTAATATGTTTTCCTTTTGGAATCAGATAATTTGAAGGTTCAGCTCCATCTTCAGGAACAATTGAAACTTTCTGTTTTCCTCTTACCTCTTTACCAAAAACAACTTGTCCATCGTTTTCAGCAATGATAGCACTATCTTTAGCTTTTCTTGCCTCAAATAGCTCAGCTACTCTTGGCAAACCCCCTGTAATATCTTTTGTTTTAGTTGTTTCTTTTGGAAGTCTTGCTATTACATCACCAGCTGATACTTTCTGACCATCCTTGACTGAAAGAATTGAGTCTGGAACTAAATAATACCTTGCTTCATTATCATCGGCTTTTTTAATTACATTACCTTTTTCATCTCTTAAAGTAATTCTAGGTTTTAAATCTGTGCTTTTAGATTGTGACCTCCAATCAACAACAGATTTTGATGAAATGCCTGTTGCATCATCAGTAGTCTCCTGAATTGATATGCCATCAATTAGATCTACATAACTGGCAATTCCACTTTTTTCTGCTATTACTGGTGTGGTGTAAGGGTCCCATTCACAAATTTTAGTATTTGCTTTTACTTTATCGCCATTTTTAAAAAATAATTTTGATCCATAAGCCACTTTATAAACTGCAACTTGGACTCCATTATCATCTTCGATTGACAATTGTGTATTTCTTCCCATTACAATTAAATTTTTTTTGGAGTCTTCTAGAATATTCGAGTTGATAATCTTTAAAGTTCCATAATTTTTAGTAACTATTTGAGATTCTTGTTTGACCGATGCTGTACCACCAACGTGAAATGTTCTCATTGTTAACTGTGTACCTGGCTCACCAATAGATTGTGCTGAAATCATTCCTATTGCTTCACCAACATGAACCATTTTACCTCTAGATAAATCTCTTCCATAAGAAATAGCACAAACACCTTCTTTAGAACCACAAGTCATCACCGAATAAACTTTTACAGCTTTTATCCCAGCTGCATCTATTTGATCACAAGCAGACTCATCTATCATTGTTAATTTTTTTATAATAATTTCTCCAGTTATAGGATGTTTTACATCATCAAAAGCAACTCTTCCAAGAGCTCTCTCTGATAAGCTTACAACAACATTTCCTCCTTCTAAGATTTCAGAAAGTTCTATAAAACCTGGTTTTTTACAATCACATTCTTTTTTAGTAATTGTTAAATCTTGAGCGACATCACATAATCTTCTTGTTAAATATCCAGAACTAGCAGTTTTTAAGGCAGTGTCGGCAAGACCTTTTCTAGCTCCGTGAGTAGAATTAAAATACTCTAAAGCAGTCAAACCTTCTTTAAAATTAGATGTAATTGGACTTTCAATAATCTCGCCCGAGGGTTTAGCTATCAGACCTCTCATGCCAGCTAATTGCTTCATTTGAGCGGCTGATCCTCTAGCACCACTATCTGCCATCATAAATACCGAGTTAATTTTCAAACCATCACTTGATTTCTCTGTTGCTGAGATACCTTTCATCATTTCTCCTGCGACTTTATCAGTACATTTAGACCACGCATCAACAACTTTGTTGTATTTTTCACCTCTCGTAATCAATCCTTCTGTATATTGAGTCTCATAGTCTGCTATTAATTTTTTTGTATCATTAATAAGTTGAGTTTTATTAGCAGGAATTACTAAATCATCTTTACCAAATGAAATTCCAGCTTTAAAAGCATGTTTGAATCCTAAATCTTTTAATTTATCACAAAATATAACAGTAGTTTTTTGACCGCAAAATCTAAAAACGATATCTATTATTTCTGAAACAATCTTTTTAGGCAATAATCTATCGACTAAAGAAAATTTTATGCTCACATTTTTAGGTAATAAGTTTGCTAATAAAAATCTTCCAGCAGTTGATGTATACTTTTCGTATTTTTTGTTACCTTTTTCATCAACAGTTTCAAATCTTGAAATTATTGTACTATGAACTTTAATTTGTCCTGATGATAAAGCAAACTCTATTTGATCTGCATCAATAAAATATCCCTCTGACTTATCAGTTAAAGGTTCTTGAGATAAATAATAAATACCTAAAATCATATCTTGACTTGGTACAATTATAGGTTTTCCATTTGATGGGGATAAAATATTATTTGTAGATAACATTAAAATTCTAGCCTCTAATTGAGCCTCTAAACTCAATGGGACGTGAACCGCCATTTGATCACCATCGAAATCGGCATTAAAAGCCGCACAAGTTAAAGGATGTAATTCAATAGCATCTCCTTCAATTAGTTTTGGTTCAAAGGCTTGTACACCCAATCTGTGAAGTGTAGGTGCTCTATTTAATAGTACTGGGTGTTCTCTAACAATTAATTCTAAGGCATCCCAAACAGCGTTAGTTTCCTTTTCAACAAGTTTTTTTGCTTGTTTAATAGTTGATGCTAATCCAAGTTTATTTAATCTAGCGTATAAAAAAGGTTTGAATAATTCTAGCGCCATCTTTTTTGGCAATCCACACTCATGTAATTTTAAATCTGGTCCTACAACTATTACAGATCTTCCAGAATAATCTACTCTTTTTCCAAGTAAGTTCTGTCTAAATCTTCCTTGTTTACCTTTTAACATTTCAGCAAGAGATTTTAATGGTCTTTTGCCTGTGCCGGTAATGACCCTGCCTCTTCTGCCGTTATCAAATAAAGCATCAACAGACTCTTGCAACATCCTTTTTTCATTTCTTACAATGATATCCGGTGCCTTTAAGTCAATTAATCTTTTTAATCTATTATTTCTGTTAATAACTCTTCTATATAAATCATTTAAGTCAGACGTAGCAAACCTTCCTCCATCTAGCGGCACTAAAGGTCTCAACTCTGGTGGAATGACAGGAACCACTGTCATAATCATCCATTCAGGTTTCTGGCCAGTCTCTAAAAAAGACTCTATTAGTTTTAATCTCTTAATAGCTCTTTCTTCATTTACTTTAGATTTTGTTTCTTTAATATATTTTGATAGATTGTTTCTTTCTGACTCTAAATCTAAATTCTTCAACATTTCGAGAACAGCTTCTGCACCAATTCCAGCAGTAAAAGCCTCATCTCCAAATTCATCTTGATATTTTGCTAACTCTTCTTCATTTAATAATTGGTTTTTTTGAAGACCTGTTAACCCTGGTTCAATAACTATAAAATTTTCAAAATACAATACCCGTTCAATTTCTTTTAACTTCATATCTACAGCCAAAGCAATTCTGCTTGGTAATGATTTCAAAAACCAAATATGAGCAACTGGAGTAGCAAGATTTATATGTCCCATTCTTTCTCGTCTTACATTTGATTTTGTTACCTCAACTCCGCATTTTTCACATATAATACCCCTAAACTTCATTCGCTTATATTTTCCACATAGACATTCATAATCTTTAATAGGGCCAAAAATTCTTGCACAAAAAAGACCATCCTTTTCAGGTCTAAATGTTCTATAATTAATTGTCTCTGGTTTTTTTATTTCACCATAAGTCCAGGATTTAATTTTTTCAGGACTCGCTAAAGAAATTTTAATGCTATTAAAGTTTTGTGACTCTGAGATTTCTGAATTTTTAAATAAATCTGTTAATTCTTTCTTCATCTTAATTTAACTCCACATTTAGTGCTAAAGATTTTATTTCTTTAACCAATACATTAAAGGACTCAGGAATGCCTGACTCAAAGTTTTCCTCACCTTTTACTATAGTTTCATAAACTTTTACTCTTCCAGCAACATCATCAGATTTGACTGTAAGAATTTCTTGCAAAGTATATGACGCACCATAGGCTTCTAGTGCCCACACTTCCATTTCACCAAATCTTTGACCACCTAACTGAGCCTTACCTCCTAGAGGTTGTTGAGTTACTAAACTATAAGGTCCAGTTGATCTTGCATGAATTTTATCTTCCACTAAATGATGAAGTTTAAGCATATAAATTATTCCGACTGTCACAGGCCTATCAAACTTTTCTCCAGTTCGACCGTCCCACAAAAATGTTTGGCCCGAACCAGGTAATTTTGCTAGTTCTAACATCTCCGTGACATTTTTTTCTTTAGCACCATCAAAAACAGGTGTTGATATTGCAATTCCATCTTGTAAATTTTCACAAAGATCTTTAAATTCTGATTTGTTTAGTTTATCGACTTTTTCACTGAATATATCCTGCCCGTATACTGATTTTAAAAAATCTGAAATTTTTTCTGTTTTTTCAATCCTTTTATTATTTTCATTTACAAGTTTTTTGACTTCTTCACCAAATTCTTTACATGCCCAACCTAAATGAGTTTCTAGTATCTGCCCAACGTTCATTCTGCTTGGTACACCCAATGGATTTAAAACTATATCAACTGGGCTTCCATCTTCTCTGTAAGGCATATCTTCAACGGGAACAATTTTACTTACCACACATTTGTTACCATGACGACCCGACATTTTATCTCCAGGTCGCAATCTTCTCTTAATAGCTACAAACACTTTAACCATTTTCATTACACTTGGTAATAAATCATCACCACTTCTAATTTTTAATACTTTATCTTCGAATCTTTCTGTGATGTCTTGTTTAGCTTGATTGAATTGGTCTTTTAATTGTTCTAACGCGTTATCTTTTGTAGAATTACCTGAGGAAATTTTAAAAATTTCATTTAAATTGAGTTTGTTAATATTTTCAAAATTTAACTCTGCACCTTGTTTTATATCCTTTAATTTTTTACCTAATTTTGATCCGTTAAGAATTTGTGAAGCTCTTTGTTTAATACTTCTCTCTAAAATTTCTTCTTCAACAATTTTATCTTGCTGAACTTGCTCTATTTCTGCTCGTTCTATTGTTATAGATCTTTCATCTTTTTCAATTCCATGTCGGTTAAAAACTCTTACATCAACCACAGTACCACTGCTTCCTCTAGACATCCGTAAAGATGTATCTGTCACATCTATTGCTTTTTCACCAAAAATAGATCTTAATAATTTTTCTTCAGGCCCAGATGCAGAATCACCTTTGGGTGTCACCTTACCAACTAATATATCTCCCGCATTTACTTCGGCACCAATATATACAATTCCAGACTCATCTAAATTTTTTAACGACTCCTCATTTACATTTGGAATATCTCTTGTAATTTCTTCTTCGCCAAGTTTTGTATCTCTAGCCATTATTTCATATTCGACAATATGGACTGAGGTAAATACGTCGTCTGTCACACATCTTTCGGATATTAAAATAGAGTCCTCAAAATTATATCCTTGCCAAGGCATAAAGGCTACGCTAACATTTTTTCCTAAAGCTAATTCACCTAGTTTTGTTGAGGGTCCATCTGCGATTATATCTCCTATTTTAACTTTATCTCCGACTCTTACTAATGGTCTTTGGTTTATGCATGTATTTTGATTTGATCTTTTGAACTTTTGTAAATTATATATATCTACCCCCGATTTTGTAAAATCCGTTTCATCTGTTACTTTTATTACAATTCTTTTTCCATCAATTTTATCAACAACTCCATCTCTTTTGGCAACAATTGTAACACCAGAGTCCAATGCAACATCACTTTCTATTCCAGTACCAACTAGAGGAGACTCAGGTTTCAATAAAGGTACTGCTTGCCTCATCATATTAGAACCCATTAAAGCTCTGTTTGCGTCATCATTTTCTAGAAAAGGTATCAGAGACGCAGCAACAGAAACTAGTTGCTTAGGTGAAACGTCTATGTAATCTATGGTTTCTGGTTTTGATAAGAGGAAATTTAAATTTTGTCTACAAGAAACAAGTTCTTCGACTATTTTGCCATTTTTATCAAGTTTTGTATTTGCTTGGGCAATTGTATATTTAGTCTCTTCCATCGCAGAAAGGTATTCCACTTTGTCCTGAACAATCCCATCCTTAACTCTTTTGTAAGGGCTTTCAATAAATCCATATTTATTTATTTTCGCATACGTTGATAAACTATTAATTAAACCAATGTTTGGTCCTTCAGGTGTTTCAATTGGGCAAATTCTTCCATAATGAGTTGGATGAACATCTCTTACTTCAAATCCAGCTCTCTCTCTAGTTAAACCACCTGGTCCTAATGCAGAAACTCTTCTTTTGTGTGTAATCTCAGATAATGGATTCGTTTGATCCATAAATTGAGATAATTGAGAACTAGCAAAAAAATCTTTTAATGAAACAGTTAATGGTTTTGCATTTATTAAATCTTGGGGCATTGCTGACTCAACATCAAGGGTGGTCATTTTTTCTTTAATTGCTCTTTCCATTCTATATACACCTATACGAGCTTGATTTTCCACTAACTCACCAACTGACCTTACTCTTCTATTTCCTAAATGGTCTATGTCATCAACTTCATCTTTTCCATCTCTTAAATCAAGCATTTTATGAATTATTGAAATAATGTCGTCATTTCTTAAAATTGTAATTTTATCTGAACACTCCATGTTTAATCTTGAATTCATTTTTACTCGACCAACATCGGACAAATCATATCTATCAGAGCTAAAAAAAAGGTTATTAAATATCTGTGTGGCAATTTCAATTGTTGGTGGCTCACCAGGTCTCAACATTTTATAAATTTCAGTTATGGCATCATTTTTGTCATTATTTTTATCATTCAAAATTGTTGTAAGTAAATATGGTCCTTTATTAATTGAGTTCGTTATGGATACATTTATGGAATTAATATTCGCATCAATTATTTTTTGAACATAAGTTTCATTTAGCTCAGTACCAATTTTTAAAATTCCTTCATCACCTTCAGTTATTTTTAAATCTTTATGTAAAAATTTACCGTATAGAGATTCATTTGAGACCAGTATATCTTTAAGCCCATCGTTTTGTAATTTTTTTGCATTTAAATAATTAATTTTTTCACCTAATTTAATTACAACTTTGCCGTTTTTAGCATCAATCACCTCTTCAGAAAAATTTTTTGTTTTGTAATTTTCAGGATTAAATTTTGTTTTCCATTTTTGACTTTTGGTATCAAAATTATAATTCTCGCTTTCATAAAATTCATCCGCAATTTCTTTTTTAGTAAAACCCAAAGCTAGTAACAAAGTTGATGCTAGTATTTTTTTCTTTCTATCAATTTTAAAATATAAAAAGTCTTTAACATCAAATTCAAAATCTAACCATGAACCTCTATTTGGTATTACCCTACAACTAAATAAAAGTTTTCCACTCGCATGTGTTTTGCCTTTGTCGTGGTCAAAAAAAACACCAGGGCTTCTATGCATCTGATTAACAACAACTCTTTGAACGCCATTTGTTATGAACGTTCCACTGTTTGTCATCATCGGAACATCACCCATATAAACTTCTTGCTCTTTAGCTGATAAAATGTCTTTAGTATTGTTATCTTGGTTAATCTCGTACACTACTAATCTTAACGTGCATTTTAAAGCTGAAGAGTATGTTAAGCCTCGCGCAATACATTCTTCCACATCAAATTTTGGTTTTTCTAACCTATAAGAAACATATTCAAGTGTTGCTTTGTCATTTAAGTCCTCAATCGGAAATATGCTTTTAAAAACCCTATCAAATCCCTTGACTAAGTCACCTGCTTCAGGTTTGAATTCGGTTAATTCTTTATAGGAATTTTTCTGAACTTCAATAAGGTTTGGGATTGATAAACTTTCTTTTAATTTCCCAAAACTTTTTCTAATATTTTTCTTTTCAGTAAAAGATAATTGCATCTATTTTTTATGCTGATTAAAAAATCAGCAATAAAATAATTCCTTATTAATTTATTTAAGTTCTACTTTTGCGCCTGCAGCTTCCAACTTAGCTTTAATTTCTTCAGCTTCTTTTTTGTTTACACCTGATTTTACTTCCTTCGGTGCGCCCTCAACTAAATCTTTTGCTTCTTTAAGTCCTAATGATGTTGCTGCTCTTACTTCTTTTATAACATTAATTTTTTTATCACCTGACGAAACCAACATTATTGTAAATTCGTCTTTATCATCTGCAGGAGCTGCTCCGCCTGCTACTGCTGGTGCTGCTGCAGCCATTGGGGTAACACCCCATTTTTCCTCAAGTTGTTTCGAAAGATCAGCAGCTTCAGCTACTGTTAATTTTGATAAGTCTTCTATTATTTTGTTTAGATCTGGCATGTTTTACTCTTTGGGTTTGTTTTCAGAATTTTCTGGTGTCAAATTACTCATTTTTTCTGATCGTGCAAGTAAAATACTCACTATTTTTGATGCAGAAGCACTCAAAATTCCAACAATATTGGCTCTTGCTTCATCGAGTGTAGGTAAATTTGCTACATTTTGTACTCCAGCTTTATCTAGGATCTCATTATCCATGATTCCGCCAATTAATTTCAAATTCTCGTTATCTTTGGCAAATTTTGATAAAATTCTTGCAGACATTATTGCATCCTCACCAAATGCAACTGCTGTTGGACCTGAGAACAATTTTGAGAGATCCTTACATTTTGTTTTTTCTAAAGCTAATTTTGTTATTCGATTTTTCGTAATTTTAAAAACAATTCCATGTTCCCTCATTTTTGATCTTAGTTCATCTAATTGTAACATAGTTAAACCCTGGTAATGCGTAACCATAACAGCTTTACTGTTATCAAACTTAGTAGTCATTTCAGAAATATAATTTTTTTTTTGTTCCTTATTCATCATAAAATTAAATATTTTTTCCTAATTTAAGTTTGTAGGAGACACCCATTGTAGAGGTGATAAAAGCAGATTTAATTAGATCTCCTTTAATTGTATTATTTGACTTTTCTTTCTCTAATACATCTAAAATTGCCATAAAATTTCCAATTAACTTATCATCACTAAAAGATTTTTTTCCTATACTAACACCAATATTTCCATCTTTATCATTTCTTATCTCTGCTTGACCTGACTTTGCATCTGAAATCGCAACTTTTAGATTTTCTGTTACTGAACCTAACTTAGGATTTGGCATTAAACCTTTAGGACCCAATATTTTTCCAAGTTTTGATAATTTTATCATCATTGAAGGTGTGCATATCAATTTTTGAAAATTCATTTCACCACTTTTAATTTTCTCAATAAAATCATCACCTCCGACTATATCTGCTCCTGCAGATTTGGCTTCCTCAATTTTTGTATCTTCGCAAACAACTGCGACTTTTACTTTTTTTCCTGTTCCACCAGGAAGATTTACAACTGTTCTGATATTGATTTCACCTTTTTTTTGTTTGTTATTAATTTGGAAACTTAAATCTAAAGACTCATCGAATTTTGTTGTGCAATTTTTTTTTACTATTGACAAAAGTTTATTTATTTCCTCCGGCTGAAAATTCAGAGTTTTTTCTGGAAGTTTTTTATATCTTTTTGAACTCATTATTAGTCTTTCACTTCAATTCCCATTGATCTAGCAGAACCAGCAATAATCTTTACTGCTTGTTCTAGATCTATAGCGTTTAAATCATTCATTTTTTGTTTGGCTATTTCTTCAGCTTGTTTTTTGGTAATTGATGCAACTATATTTCTTCCAGGCTCTTGAGATCCGCTTTTTAATTTTGCAGCCTCTCTTATAAAAAATGATGCTGGTGGGGATTTTATTTTAAAATCAAATTTTTTATCTTTGTAAACAGTAATCTCTACTGGAACAGGTTTTCCAGCTAAAGACTTTGTTTTATCATTAAAAGCTTTACAAAATTCCATTATATTTACACCCCGTTGACCCAAAGCTGGTCCTACTGGAGGTGCGGGATTAGCTTGGCCGCCTTTAATTTGTAATTTTATAAAACCGCTGATTTCTTTTTTTGTTGCCATTAACTCGCTTTCTCAACTTGATTATATTCCAATTCGACTGGGGTAGGACGTCCAAAAATCGAAACAGAAACTTTCAATCTAGATTTTTCTTCATCTATTTCTTCAACCATTCCACTGAAGGACGCAAATGGTCCGTCAACAACCTGAACTTTTTCACCAATATTATATTCGATACCAGATTTTGGCTGAGCAACACCATCTTTTATTTGACCTAAAATCTTTTCAATTTCTCTATCAGAAACAGGCACAGGTATACCCTTGGTTCCTAAGAAACCACTTACTCTTTTAATATTTTTGATCATATGATAGATGCTATTGTCCATTTCACTTTTTATTAAAACATAGCCAGGAAAATATTTTTTTTTTCTTTGAATTCTTTTTCCTCTCTTTACCTCGGTTACATCATGAGTTGGAACAACTATTTCCTCGAACTTATCAGAGATTTTTGCTTTATCGGCCTCTTCCCTAATCAATCCTGCTACTTTGTTTTCAAAACTGGAATGAGATTGAACAATATACCAATTTTTCATTAAATACTCACTTTAAGTAGAATTTCTAAAAAAAATTTTAAAACTTGGTCAATTAAAAGAAAAAATAAAGACATAACAACTGCCATGACGAAAACCATCAATGCTCCTTGCAAAGTCTCCTTACCTGTTGGCCAAGTTACTTTAAAAGCCTCTTGTTTTACTTCTTGTATAAATTTAATCGGGTTCTTCATATTTTTCCTTATATGGCAGGAGCGGAGGGACTCGAACCCTCAGCCTCCGGTTTTGGAGACCGGCGCTCTACCAATTGAGCTACACTCCTATA
>MDTB01070547.1_pt1 | contig 23274 bp, 27 predicted proteins | sample 811161 | NCBI WGS metagenome assembly MDTB01 (sample SAMN05326650, study PRJNA326480) | marine metagenome | isolation source: seawater | place: Mediterranean Sea | collected 2009
AGCCGAGTCGAGTTGCAAGTTCTAATAAACTCATTCAGCCACAGAAAAAATGTCACAAAGGGGATACGACTGATGATTGGGCAAAGATTATTGAACGAGTAGAAAGCAACGGCAAACCACCTTTCCGCAGACTAGAACGATATTCTATTCCTGAGCATGAACTAGCTTGGCGAATGGGGCTTCCAAGGCAGTGGTTGAGGAATATGCGTAAAAAAGATTTGACTGAGGGTAAAGATTGGGTCACAGAAGGTAATGCCGTAATACTATTACATACGGCTATAGAAACTATATTACGGCAATTAAATCTAACTAATGAAGATATACCTGAAGAAGAAGCTCCAAGGCTGTTCAAGATTACTAAATTTTGGGCTAATCCAAGGATCATTGGGTGTATTGATCCCGACCCTGAAGCCATACAGAGCGTTCTGCATAGTGTATGGGTTCGTGATTCTAGTTTGTTTAATATGCACCAACTCATTCCTGTTTATTTTAAGAGGGATAAGTGGGTGCTTGCTTGCCGACAACCTAAAAAGAAAGGAAAAATACTAAAATGATAGAAAAGCATTACAGCGTCAAGGAAGTGGCGAAACAGCTTAGCGTCAGTACAAGGACAGTCAGACGATTATTAGAGCTAGGAACTAAAACACAAGGCTCACAAGGCATAAGGAAGTTTGTGAAGCTCCACACAGGAATAATAAGAATTCCTGCTAGTTCAGTAACTCATTATTTGGAGGTTAATAATGCCTAGATTAAGTGTAAATTTAAGCAAAGATGACCTGATCCAATTGGGCGAATATTGCAAAAATCATGGTTTTACTACGAAAGCATCAGCAATTGTACACTGCATCATTTCAGCGTTAAAATCACAGCAAAATAGCGTCAAAGGTTCCCCATTCCCATCGCACGTCACGGGGGTAGCTTCGCTACCTAATAATAATATATTATATGGAAACGAAGTTCCCAAAGAAACTTTTTCACCTGATAGTAGTAAAAAATTAACTCAAAAAAAACCACCCCCCCAAGATTTGCCTGAAAACTGGCAACCCTCTGAACATTTGCGTGGTGCATATTGCTCAAAATATGGAGTGAAATACCATGATGCTCTCACTTTGTTCAAAAGCTTGGTTCATCAAGAGGGAGAAAGGTCACGCAATTGGGATGCGACTTGGAATGTCAAATTGATGAAGGGAGTTTTAAAGCATACCCCCTCTGATAATGATGACATAAGGTATGAGGATACAATGGCTTACGAATTCGGGAACTAAGATGGATGGAGCAGTTATTAAACAGATGTTAAACAACCGAATAAAAGAAGTTTGTGGTCATCTTTTGCCAAATGGCAAGGAATCTAGGGGTGAATGGCTTGCAAGTAATGTAAATGACATTTCTTCCAAAGGATCAGCAAACACAGGTAGTTTAAGGGTAGCTTTACTTGGCGATAAAGTCGGAATGTGGATAGACCATGCAGATACCTCACAAAATGGGGATATTATTGGGCTGTGGATGGCTTGTAGAAAAGTTGATTTTAGATCAGCGTTAAGGGAAGCATCTGATTTTGTTGGTTATAAATCGCCAAAGTCAGTAAAATTTAAACAAAGCATAGGTCACAAAACACCTACTCCTAAAAGGGAGAGATTGCCGGAAAAAGAAGCTGATTTTCTCAAGCCTATTGAGGAGGGTAGTAGACCATGGGAATGGTTGACTGATGAACGAGGAATATCTGAGGAAGCGATTCGTGCTTATGGTATTGGTCAGGGAAAATATCCATACGATAAAAAATCCCCCCTATGTGTAATATTTCCATTCATAGACAGTATGGGAGAAATACAAATGTTAAAATGGCGTGACCCTGACAACAAAGACTATATTCGGACAACCGCAAAAAGTAATAAAGTTTTATTTGGCATTCCTGCCATACCTGAAAATCAATCTTCTATGTTTTTAACGGAAGGTGAACTGGATGCGTTGACTATGTATGACATGGGATACCCTGCTGTATCTGTTCCGTTTGGGGCAAAAGTTGCAAATGGTGACAATGACCCAAATTCAGAATGGATAGAGCATGATTATGACAATTGGATCGCTTTGCATACTGAAATTATTTTTGCAGGAGATTCAGACGAAGTAGGGAGAGCTGCAACTGAATCAATAGCGAGGAGATTAGGTCGTGATAAATGTCGAATGATTAATTGGCCTGATGGAATTAAAGATGCCAATGAATTTATTCAAAAGGGTTTTGAGAGCAGTGAATTTACTGAAACACTTTTAAATGAAGCAAGTGATATGGATCCTGATTCTTTAAAATCTGCTAAAGATTTCAGAAGTGAAATATGGGAATGTTTTTTTCCTAGTGATGACAGTAAGTTAGGGGATCCTGTTCCTTTTGGTGGTGACTTTCCATTTAGGTTTCGCCCAGGAGAGATCACAGTTTGGACAGGTTATTCTAAGCATGGTAAAACTATTTTGTTAAATTTTATGTTGGTACATTTAACGCAATATAACAAGCGGAGTTGTTTGTGTAGTCTTGAAATGAAACCTGAAAAAAATTTGCAAGCGATCATAAAAATGGGCTTGGCAAAATTAAAACCATCAGACGAACAAGAATTTGATTTTGGTCTAAATTGGGCTTCAAACTATTTTTGGATATACGACAAGGTTGGTACAGCAACTCCTGAAGAAGTGATAGAAGTTTTTAGTTATGCCGCTAAAAAATATGGTATAACTCATTTTGTGATAGATTCTTTAATGCGACTAGACATTCCTGAGGATGAGGATGGTGTAATAAAGCATTTGATGAACAGGCTGTGTGATTTTGCAACGACATATAATGTCCATGTGCATTTAGTCGCACATTCAAAAAAACCTGATATGAAGCGACCTGAAACTAGAGGTTGGCCAAATAAACATATGGTGCGAGGTAGTGTTCATATAACAAATATAGCTCACAATGTAGTAGTTGTTTGGAGAAATAAAGCGAAAGAAGAAAGCTATTACAAAGGTGTAAACACTGGAAATATGTCTGTTTATGATAGTGAGTGGAAAGATAAATCTGATGCAACATTTGCGGTTTTGGCACAAAGGGAAAATGGTGAAGAGCCTGTTCGTAATTTATGGTTTCATAAAGAATCACAGCATTACACAGGGAAAGGAGAGTTGCCCATAATCTATGCAAAATGAAGTTAAAAAATTTATGCAAAAGGCAAAAGCTACCCCCCACAATAGTCTTAGAGTATTGTCAGGATATAGGTTTAATTTCGGACAATTGTTATGATTTGGATCACATCGAAATTTCCTCAGCCGATAAAGCTTTCCGATTTATTATCAGCAATTGGGCAGATTTCAGTGCGTTCTGTTCCCCTAGAAAAAAATTTATACAAACCTACAAAGATAAATTACACAAGGGAGATGCACATACAGGATTTGCAGGATGAGGTTCTAAGATTGAGAAAGGAAATAGAATGGATGAAGAAAATGAATTAAATCGTTCAAAAGCTTATAATATTTTAAATGCTCAAAGAAAATTCAGGCAAGCAATTGCTTTGCAGAAAATTATTGGGCAAACACTTGTTGGTTGGGATGTGGATCGAGGGGGAGAAAGTGATCTTAATGCAATGGAACTTGCTGAGGCAGTTTACAATGTAGTTGAGAAATACTTAGAACATCGCATGGGGGAACAATGAATTTAGTTGGGTGTTATGGTATCATGGGAGAACCATGTTCGAGCGATGTTCTATTCTGCTTTAGGAAACAGTAGCCCAACTTTTTTTTAATTATGAGTTTTACGCCAACACAGCATCCAATACTAAAAATTCCTGAACTGGATGAAGTAAAAGATTTAAGCAGTGAAGCGTTTGCAGATTTGATGCACAAGCGTGAGCAAGTCATAGCTGATGAAAAAATTGATCCTTTAAGAAAAGGATGGGAACCGCCCATTTGGAAAATTTGTGACGCATTATTGTCATGGGATTGGCTAGATCAAGAGTGGTGTGAAAGAGTAAGATTGGCTTTAGGATTTACTAGAATTGTTGATATTTTACTAATAAATGGTGGAAATCGTGCAGGAAAAAGCGAATATGCGGCTAAGCGAACAATGCAGATGTTGCAGTATGTAAGAGGTGCAAGAGCTTGGTGTTTTCATGAAAGTAATCAAAATTCAGTTGAATATCAACACCCCCTCATGTGGAAATATTTGCCACCTGAACAGCGTAAAAAAGTAAGAACTGAAGTAGCTTACATATCCTATAATCAAAAGTACGGCTTTAGTGATTCTAAATTTGTTTTGCATAACCACAGCGAATGCATTTTTAGAAACTACGAGCAGGACAGGGAAAAGATTGAGGGTGGTGAGCTTAATATCGCATGGGCAGATGAACTTGTACCCCCAGATTGGGTCGAAACACTTGAGCTGAGATTAGCCACACGTAGTCCGCTAAGTAAGATGCTCGTTACATTTACGCCTGTGAAAGGCTACAGCCCAACTTGTAAAATGTTTCAAGATGGAGCAGAAATAATGCAGGACAGCACTGCATTTTTATGTCCGAAAGATGAAGGTGAACAATTAGAAGATCACGCACTATATTTACAAAAATGTTTAGATTGGGCAGATGGAAAAAGTGGGCAAATGCCTGTACCTGAAGGAAGGAAATTTGAGCGTTTACCAAGATTGATGAAATGTATGGGATCTGATGGTAAGCGAGCTGTAGCTTTTTTTCATAGTTCTGATAACCCTTATGGGAATCCTAGTTCAGTTTTAGATATTATTAGGGGTAAACAGCGTTGGTATATTCGTGAAAGGTTTTACGGATTAGCAAACAAAACAATGGCATCTAGGTTTCCGAAGTTTGATACAAAAGTGCATTGCGTAGATCAAGATGCTATTCCTAAAAATGGAGTGAATGTTTTAGTTTGTGATCCATCGTCAGGCAGAAACTTTTACATGGTTTGGTTTAGAGTAGTTAAAGACAAAATTTATGCATATAGAGAATGGCCGGGAGGATATGAGATTCCTGAGGTTGGTGTAGTTGGACCTTGGGCAATGCCTGATGGGAAAAAATTAGATGGTCGCACTGGTCCTGCTCAAGATCCTTTTGGTTTTGGTGTTTGGAAAATTAAAAGGGAAATAGCTAGATTAGAAAAATGGAATGATTGTTTAAATTATAAACCTGATTCTGATCTTAAAGAATCTGAAGCTGTTAAAAAATGGAGTGAACAAAATGGCAGTGAAGAAAATGTTCAAGAGAGAATTATGGATTCAAGAGCCGCAAGTACCCCAAGAATTGAGAAAGATCGTCCTGTTACTTTGCTTACTGATTTTGATGATATGGGTGTATATTTTGAATGTGCTCCAGGGGATATAATTTCAGATGGTGTTACTAAAATTAATGATGTTTTAGACTACAATGAAGATGAGGATATATCTTACATGAATTGCCCGAAGTTTTATGTAAGCAAAGAATGCAAAAACCTTATTTTCTCTTTACAAAATTGGACAGGTGAAGATGGCAACAAGGGAGCCTGTAAAGATCCGATTGATGTATGCCGTTACTTTTTTTTAAGCGACTGTGATAATATAGCAGAAGGAACATGGAAAAGTGAGGGGGGTGGATACTATGCATAAAATGACATTTTTAAGAAGGGCTGAGGTAATGGATATGTTAGGAGTTACTAGGTATCAGCTAGAATGTTTAGTAGATAGCAAATTATTAAATCCAATTATTTTAAAAGGAATGAAACAAAAAATCTTTAAAACTAAAGAGGTTATGGGAGTGAAATTACAAAATGAAAAAAGTTAATACGATAGAAAATGTAAGGCAGGATGGTGGAACAGCGGAAGTAAATGAAGATGAATTGACGGATTTGAAAAATGAAATTGATGATATTTGCAAAGATGCCGCTATGGATGTTCAGGAAAGACGAAGAATAGCAGATGATGCTAGATTTTGTCGGTGGCCTTATCAACAAAGTGATGCCTTAAAGCATTCAGATCCGCATGAAGGGTACAAAGCATTTCCGTTCGAGGGAGCTAGTGACGCTAGAATTCGTTTATGCGATATGATTATTAATGAAAGATCAATGATCTTGGTTAGCTCTGCTATGCGAGCTGATGTGACTGTTGAGGGGGTCGAGGGCAACGATTTAGAATTGGGTGCAAGAATGTCTACTGTTTTGAATTGGGTTTTGAAGAACTCGATGGGATCTAAGTATAGAAGGGAATTAAAAAAAGTAGCACAATGGCAAGAATCTGATGTTCCTGCGGGTGCTGTAATGGGAGTTTACTGGCAAGATGAAGTAGCTTTAGAAAATAAAACCATAACAATTCAGGATTTAGCTCAACTGTTGTTGCAGTCAATGCAACAGGAACCTGAATTTCAAAACATGACCCCTCAGCAATTTCAAACTGAATTGGAAATTTTGGTACAAAATGAGGGTGAAGAGGATCGTTTAAAAAGTAAATTACTTGAAATTTCACCACATTTGTCTGAGCGAAGATTATCTAAAATAATTAAAGAGCTAAGAGAAACAGGTAGTGCGGTTTATCCAAGTCCATATATTAAAACACAAACTCCTGTTATAACGGCTCACAGATTGTTTGATGACATATTTTTTCCCTCAAATACAAGTGATCTGCAAAAATCAAGAGCTGTATTTATTAGGGAGTGGTTGACTGAAGCAGAATTGCGTGAACGACAATTTACTCATGGGTACTCTGAAAAGTATGTTGATGCCGTATTAGATCAAGAAGGCGAAACTGGATTTCCTGAATATACCGCAAAAGAATTTGCAGGAGAATGGCAAGTGGAGCGTGTTAAATCTCCTACCCAAATTGAATATAAAGGTCTGTATGAACAAATCACTGCATATACAAGAAGCGTAAATAGTGATGGAGTTCCGGGGATTTATTATACTTGTTTTCATCATGCTGTAGATTTTCCTGCAAAAGAAAGATATTTATTAGACTATGCTCATGGCACATATCCTTTTGTTTGGTTTGGAAGAGAAACGCTAACTAACAGATTGTGGGATTCTCGATCCGTTAGTGAATTAGCTATGGGTCAGCAAAAGATGTTAAAAATATTGTGGGACTCTTTTTTAGATCATACAACTCTTACGACTATACCGCCAATAACTGTTCCTAAAAATCGTCCACAAACGCAGTTAAACATTAGTCCGTTGGGGCAAGTTAAAGAGAACCGCCCAGGAGAGGTAAGGTTCATGGATATGCCTAAGTACCCTGTAAGTAATGACAAAGCTCAACCAATATTAGAAAAACAAGTGAATGAATATTTTGGGCGAGCTGACGAATCGGTACAACCTGCCCTTACGCAATTACATATGCAGGACATTATAGACACTTATTTAGGAAACTTAAAAGATGTGATGCACATGATATTACAGCTTTGTCAGCAATATATGCCTGATGAAACGCTTTCTAGGATAAGTGGAACTGAAGAAAATGGTTTGCCTGTTGTTAGATCAAGGCAGGAAATCCAAGGTAAATTCGATCTTGCTATTTCTTTCGACTCAAAAGACCTCGATATGGAATATGTAATGAAAAAAGCTGAAATTATTGGTAAATATATTCTGCCAATAGACAGTGTTTCCACTATACAAAGAGATAAACTAGTACAAAAACTATTTGCAGGATTGGATCCAAGTTTAGCCGCTTCAACTATACAGCCTGTTCAGAATGCAAACATGAAAGAAGTATTGGATGAGCAAGCAAACTTTGCAAAAATTGCAACAGGCGTAGAACCGCCAATGATGGAAGATGGGCAAAATCATGGACTCAGGTTAAAAACGCTTCAGCAGATTGGTGAAGTTAATCCGCAAGCTATTGACAGACTTCCTGATGACAGCAAGCAAATGCTTGAAAACAGATTGCAACATCTAAACCACATGGTTGAACAGCAGACTGTCAATAAGCAATACGGAAGATTAGGAGCTGTGCCAGCATCTCAACAGGAGGAGTAAAAATGTGGAATGTTTATAGACCAAATCAAGTTGGTAAGTTTTACCGAAAAATCTTTCAAATGGGGGAATCTGAAATTGAAACTTCACTAGCAGGAGAAATAGAAAATCCTATATGTAAAGCAGTTTTAGATAAAATTAATGAGCACATTGAGTCAAAGCTACAGGCTACTTTAAATGTTGAAATGGATTTACCTGAAACTAAATGGTATTTGGGGGCAACCGAAGCATTGTTTGAATTAAGTGAAACACTAGAGGAGCTAATGAAAAACAATGGCAAACCCTAGCGAGAACAGGTCATATGTAGGCAATATCCCAACATCTGCTAAACGACACGAACAAATAAATAATCGTCTCAAAGAGATGGTTGCAATTTCTACAGCACCTCAAACACAGGCTGAGATTGCAGAATTTTGTGGAATGTCTAAACAAATGGTTTATCAAATTGAAAAGAAAGCTTTGCGGAAAATTGCAAAAAAGTTTCCTGATTTACTGCAAGAATTAAGTTTGTTCGTAAAATAAAGCTAAAAGAAGCTGATTAGGTTAAATCGGCACTGCGTTACTTTCCTTATTCAGGATTTTAGTGTCTAAGTGTCAAATGACTAATTGTTATCCTACTTGGGGGGTTCACCCATGACAGACGAAAAAACAGCTACTTCAGAGCTTCAATCTGATGATGACTTGGTTGCAAGTGTATCAACGCTTATGGAAGAAAATCCACAACCTGTAGCAGAGGATTCTGCAAAAACCGAACTCACGGAAAATGAGGAACAACAAACGACAGTAGAGGAAGTACAGGAAGAGAAATCTGAACTGGATCCTCATGTACAAAAATCCATTGATAAACGAATTGCTAAGGAAGTTAGTAAGCGTAAAGCAAAGGAAGATGAAATATCAGAACTACAAAAAAAAGTAGAGCTGTTAGAAGGTAAAATAACTACGGAAACAATACAACCTAAGGCTCCCACCGATCTCGATGCAATGACACAAACGCAATTGCAAGATGTCGAGAAGGAAGCGAAGGAATACATTCTTTGGGCAAATGAAGGTCCACTGCATGATGGCTACGAAGCTACTGATGAAAAAACAGGCGAATCAAAATTTTATAGCCCTGAGGAAATTAGGGAAACCTATAATTATTTTAATAAGCGTGTTTTATTAGATATTCCTGAAGCACAGCAAAAGCGTGTTGTATTGGCAGAAAAGTTAAACGCAGTTGCAATCGCAAATCCTGTTTTGCAGGACGAAGCGACTGAAGAGTATAAAATGTTCAAAAAAGTGTGGACTAGCAAAGAATATGAATCTTTGAAGAACCACGACAATGGAGCTGAGATGTGTTGGTTGATGGTTCAAGGACTACTTGGTGATTCTTCCAAAAAGCAAATAAAACCTATCAGTCCTCCAAATTTTGTACCACCTCCTGCACCAAATCTTCCTGTTTCTCCTGCTCCTTCAAGAGCAAAAAGTATATCAAAGCAATCTAAAGCAGGGAAAACTAGCTTGTCTGAACAAGACTATCAAGCTGTAGCCCAAGGAGATCTTGTCGATGCTGTCTCAAAGCTAATGCAATAATCTTAATTATAAAATGCCACAATTAACTGAAATAAATACAGTCAATAAGCCCGATGATTGGGCGAATTTGATTTCCACAGTGGAGTCCGACAAAACTCCATTTTCATCTATGTTAAGGAAAGGTCAGCAACCAAACCAAGTCATACATCGTTGGCAAGCAAAGAAATATCCTGAAGTAGGATTCAATGGTGTAATAGACGGCAAGGACGCTACCGAATTTAACGCAACGCAAGCACAGGAGCTTACTTCTGTAGCACAAAAAATCTGGTACAACATTGGAGTTTCCGACTTTGGTGAAGAACTTAATGACATCGCAGGAATCAGCGGTAGTAATTTCAACTATCAAGTTGCTGAAGGTGTTAAAGTCCTGTCACGCATGATCGAAAAACGCTGTCTTTCTAACGAAGATGTCAGCCGTGATAACGGCGTTGATGTAGCTAACGAAACGAGAGGAATATTTAAATGGTCTGACTCTGCTTTTGCAGAAGCCGCTTATGCAGTACCATCAGATTTCCGCACACCAACTGCTAGTAAATATACAGCAACTTTAGCAGGTTTTGATGAGGAAGAATTCCGCAATCAGGGTGTATCTGCTTTCAAGCAACTCAAAGGTCCGGCAAAGATGGATGGTTTCTTGGGAATTGATCTCAAGGAAAAATTCACAGAGTTTACTTCTTATCAAAAGAATGAAGCTGATTTCACTCCTGTTCGTAGGTTCAACTCAAATAACGATGGAACTTTTAAACAAGTTGTAGATCGTCTGATTCTTGATTCAGGCACATATGATTTGCACACAAGTTCATTCCTTCGTTGTGATCCTGTAACTGGGGCTGAAACAGATTATACTCATTCTTCGGGTATATTTGTAGACATGAACATGGCATCACTTTCTTACACTCGGATGCCTAGAGTCAAAAAATTGGAATATCAGGGTGGTGGTCATAAAGCTATCATAGATGCGATTTTCATGCTTCAGTGTGATAATCCTCTGACCTTGATGCCTTTGAACATTAATACCTGAGGAGGAAATTGATATGCCAAAACATTTAATACCACTTAGCGCTCAAGCCGCAAGTTACGATGGTGCAACTCATGAAGTTCAAATTCTTGCTTCTGATTTAACTGAAACAACTAACAATACTTCACAGTCTATTGTTATTCCAACAACTGCAAATTCTGCTACCAAAAATAGCACATTTCAGTTGGTTTCAATTAATGTAAAAGCAGGATTTTCGGGAACCAATGTTAGTCTCCTCTCGTTAAATATCAAAGTAGGAACGGCTGTAAACGGAAGCCAAATCACAGGTGACATACAATCAGCATCTGCTCATGCAAATACAGTTGACGCAAAGAGTGGTGGGGCTGTTACCAATGCAACAGCTAATATTGTTGTGACTGTTGGTGCTCCAGGAGCTGGAATAAGTTTATCCGATCTCGATAAGGGAGATATTAGGTTTAGAATTAAACATAGTCCTGATGTTTATTAACCACTCATCATTATATTTGGGGTAATATAATGGTTCGAGGGGATCCGACTCTTTTCTTTTTCTTCGAGAGTCGGATCCCTTTACCCTTTTTATCATGTTAGACGCTATTACAAAAGAGCTGTGTGAGGGAAACCTTATTGACTTTGTGCAAGCAAAGAAGGAACAAACACAGGCAAAAATTGAAAATGGTGATCGTACTTTTTTTGGTGATAAAGGTGAAGTTAAGTTTCAAATACACAATAAATTTTACCATTATTGGGGACAAAGATTAGGCTATCAATGTTGGGAGGATGAGCAATTTGTGCGTGAATTCTTACGTGATAATGAAATATGTAGGGTAAAAAGTCATAGTAATAAAATACAGGTTGGCTATGGCTCCTTAGATAAATCAAGCACTTTTTGGAAAAAGCCAATAATGGGAACTAAATTCCGCAAAAGTTATGGCTCTTCCGACAAACAAAGATAGCATACCTTTTAAAAAGGTTGTTGATCAAGTATTACAAAGAGACGGTGTTGATACCCAACTTGTAGGCTTAGCAACTGATTTAGTTGCTTATATAAATGACAGGCTAAAACAAGCTTGGCATCATGAATTTTGGCCTCAGACAGTTCGAGTAGAAAGAAGGCACTACCATCAAGTTTTCTGTGCAGGGCAACAATATGAAATTGGTGATATTCTTTACAGCAATGGATCTTATTATGTTTGCCAAAACGATACGCAAACTGATCCATCATTCACAACAGTAGAGTTAGTTGATGATGATGGAGATCCTGCAACGCCAATGGTGCAACAAACTGTGCTTAATCCTAATTGGCTATTGCTAGAAGATTATCCTAAAATGGTTCCGTATTGGCAAAACGGAGATGATATATTAGCTGATGGTAAAGAATATATGCATCGAATTTTTAGTGTGTCGATGCGTAACCCTAACAGAACAACGAGTCCAGGTTATTTATCTTTTGAACTGTTGCATGACGGAGTAATTGTAAGTGATCTAGCTCCTGCACAAATTTGGATAAAATATCAGGTAGAACCGCAAGAATACACTTTAGAGCCTTTGCAGGAAAATCGAGTATATATTCCTGATATACCATTTGGGGATCTTGCTAGAAAAACTGACATCGTTTTCGATAATGCAACAGGACATTGCTATAAGCCTTTGCAAAATGCTACTGAGCAAGATCCCTTTACGGATGCAGAATTTTGGGAGCGTATTCCATTCCCAAGATTTTTAGAACGCTATGTTGTTCATGGTGCGTATGCTGACTGGCTCGCAAGCGAGGGGCAATTGGATAAATCCAAAAACGAGGACACATATGCCTCCAAAATCCTAGAAGATTTGATGGATATGTATGCTCCGCAAAATCAAGTCACCCAACAAGTCACTTTCAGTCGCACAGGATGAGGGTGCTTGCGATAATGTTTTTTTGCCCACTGCTTTATTGTGGCTGTGTAAAAAAATTGATCACGCTTGGATCAACAGGGGTTGGGGCAGGAGTGGGTTCTTTAGCAGGACCGACAGGAGCTACCGCAGGAGGAATGCTTGGGTACGCAGGAGCAGAGCTAGTTCAAGCAGAAATAAAAGAAGATGAAATTACTGATACAATAACAGCCGCCGCTGTACAAAATATTGTTACTTCTCAAATGGGAGAACATCGAAGTGAAATTGGTGATTTTAAAACAACTATACAAAAAATTCTGAGTATCGCAGGAGTAGGATTAGCTTTGTACTTATTAATCCCATTATTTGTAGCACGATACACTGCTAAGCAATGCGTAGAAAAAAGTACAACTAGAGCACCATTTCCTAAACCCTCTGATAAAATATGAAAAATTTTAAAGTTCTAAAACAAGCATACAAAAGTATGGGTACAACTGGCAAAGGCGTTGTTTGGCTATGTGGCATAGCGGTAATTTACATAATTTTAGAATTACTATGATAGATAAAGAAATGTCGATTGGAATTCTTGGAACAATATCTTCTATTTCCTTGGGTCAATGGAACCACATTGCCGGAATTGGAGCTGCTTTAGTCACGATAATTTATATGTCAATTCGTATATATAAGTCTCTGAACGAAAAGAAATGAATTTAGAGTCTAAACGCAAATATGGACACCTAGACAATCGACCTGTGGTCGAGGGTGATCGTGCGTTTAATAGTTTTAAGTCTGCTATTAAGGGAAACATACTTCCCGAAGGAACATTGAGTGATAGCAGAAATGCAAGAATGGAAAATGGAGAAGTTGAAACTAGAAAAGGTTGTGATGTAGTATTTACAGATGAAAACTTTCCTGATGCATACAGTGCTTGTAGATATATAAATCCTGTAGAAGGCACTGCTGAGCATTCAGCAATAGCAGTTGCAAGTACAGAAAATGTAACAATTTACGACCCAGAGGATGGTGATTATAAAGTACCCTACCAAAGTGGGCAAGTTGCGGATGGTGACGCTTTTCTTGTTGAGTCCTTTGGGTCGTTACTTTTGTTCAGAGGTGAAGGTTCCACTTTACCTTGTAAGTTCCCAATAAAACTTGGTGAATATCCTTTAGAATACAATGGTGATACGCCTGATGATGGAGGTGTTTTTAAAATGCCACAAGCTGTCGTTGTTATACAAATTTATCCATTTTCTAGGCAAGCTGATCAATTTGATGTAGATCAAGGCTCAGCAGGGGAACTAGGTGAAACTTTTAATGAACTCAGAATTGATTTAGCCCCTATTGAATCAAGGTATGATGCGTGGTTTTTTGATGAAGAAAATTGGCATATCACTAATAGTACATTGAACAGCAACACAGGACACAATTTTGTGACAGGAGATAGTATCAAACTTACTGGCACTTCACGCCACGATGGTGTTCATAAAATTCGTAAAATAGATAACAACACGATTGCAGTAATAAAAGCTGAATTTATTCCAAGATCACCAAGAGATCGAAATATCCAAGCGTATGGTTGGAAGGAAAATTCATATTTGCGTCCTGCTAAATATGCTGTCACTACCGCAAATCGCTTAGCCTACCAATGTGGTCCCGATTTAATACAATTTTCTGATGTATTTTCGCCAAGTATTGTTAATCCATATTTTAACAGAGTCATAGTTAATGAAGGTGCAGGAGATTATATAACAGCACTTCTTCCTGTCCAAGATGACAGTTTATTAGTTTTTAAAAGATCTAGTATATATTTAATAACTGCGACATCTAGTTTAGGTGAAAATTTAAGAGTCATTGAGGTCACAAGGCAAATGGGCTGTGTTTCGCAAGGCACTGTACAGGAAATAGGAGATTTAATTTATTTTCTTAGTGATAATGGGGTGTACGCAATAGACGCAGGGATCCGACAGCAAAGTAACATCGCAAGCCCAATACAAGCATTAGAAATTTTAAATACACCCACCTCTGAATCCATTCAGAATATAATAAAGCAAATAGACTTTGCTTATGCAGATAAATTTATTTCTGCTTTTTGGGATAATCGTTATTTTTTAGCCGTAGTTTCGTCAGGAAGCGGTGGGGCTGTAAGTAAAATTTTAATATACAATCAATTATTAAAATCTTGGGAAACAATTGATGATGTACCTGAAGATTTAATTCCTAAAGAATTTGTAGTTATTCCTGATAATGGCGTGAATAAACTGCATCTTGTGGGATCCAATTCTGCAATCATGGTTTGGGAAGCCCATGAAAGAGGTGAAGACAGGTATTTTAATGCCAATAATGAATATACAACTACCCCAATTTCTTTTGCAATAACTTCAAGATCGTTTGACGCAGAATCTTTTAATATTAAAAAATGGCACAGAGTTGGAGCCGCAATAACTAAAATTGGAGATAGCCCAAGCACTGGTTTAAGTTTTGGTTTTTCAACCGTAAATCCTGATACGGCAACTCTTGTTTATAGTGAAGCTCCCTCTGACGAGTTTCGGAAGACATACAGAATGATCACACGCAAAGTCGGTCAGTTGTTTGCACTTACTATAACAAATCGTCTTAATAAATATCTTCCGGCAGGAAGGTTACGGATAAGTGAATTTTATATTGAATCAAGCGAGAGTAAAAGATCAACTAAGTCGTTTAGTGATTCAACTGTAGTTAAGACAAGCCCTTTTGATATTGAGGAAGGCTTTAGACCTTCAAGCGACAGAAATCTCGATGATCCTGTTTTAGTTGGGGATCCAGGTACTAAAAACACGATATGATTCCAATTATAAAAGAAACATATGTGCAAAAAGGAACAATTTATGAACCTCCTTTTGAAATTATTTTAGATCCTAGTGATCCATTAGGAAGGGCTTTAGCAGTTCAGTATTACGATAAAAGATATGAGAGGTATTTAAGTTTATCAGATGAGGGGACTGTGTTTCGCAGAGGATTACGAAACAACTTAAAATTATTTTCAGAATTTGAACTTGGTTTTAAGCCTAATAATCAGCCTTTGCAAATATTACAAAGTGGACTTCATGCAAAGCGGTTTGAATTTATTGCCCCAATGCCTTGGGTCTTCATAGGAACGGCAGGATATGGAATCTAAATTAAAATCATATTCTTTTGTTGCAAACTCAAAAGCTAAGCGTGAAGCCGTGCTTCTAATTTATTCCATCCGCAGATTTCATGATATTCCTGTTTATATTTTCTGCGATTCTGAAACACAGGTTCAAATTGAAAAACATAATTTTAGTTCACTGTTTTTCTTTAAAGCATTAGATCCACAAAACTTAGCAGTTATACAAAAAGAAACTGCTCTCGTAGCTAAAATTAATGATTTTCACAATATAGCTATTATAGGCTGTAAAATGAATTGTATTAAGTGGGCTGTAGGTGAAACAGGAAATACTCTTTTTGTAGATGCTGATGTTGTTTTTGTTAAGGATCCTGAATCCTCAATTGAAAGCTCAATGGATTTAATGTTGTCACCCCATTATTATGTGCACAACAGAGTTAATGATAGTCGAAAATACGGGACTTACAACGCAGGGTATTTGTGGACAAATTCCACTGAAGTTGGGGATATTTGGAAAGAGATTTATCTAGGCAGATCAACTTTTTATGAACAACAAGGAATGCGATTTTTACCTGAGCATTTCAACACGACACATTTTAACCAAGATCATAATATAGGATTTTGGAGATACCCTAAATACTGGAAAAATGGAAAAGTTTTTTTAGGAGATCATAATGTGCAGTATAAAACTGCAATTTCATATCATTTTCATTATTTTAAAGAAACCTATTATAACAGTGCGGATGAGGGGTTAAAAATGGGTTACGATAGATTGCGTGATGAGATCACGCAGTATTTACCTTCATCAATTATCAACTTCGCAGATTCAATATGAATAACGCTTGCTTAGTTATACCACATTTTGGGGATTTGAATAAATGTAACTATTTATCTCTGTTTTTAGCAACAGTAAGAAATCAACCATTTGATGTTTTATTATTTACTGATTTTGAAATTCAGGAAGCACCATCAAATATAAAAATACACAAATGTACAATTGATGATATTTATAACAAAGCGGAAAAGATTATTGGAAAAATAGAAACTAGGTTTTACTACAAACTTTGCGATCTTAGAGTTATTTATGGTGAGATGTTTAGGGAAGAGCTTCGTGATTATGACTACTGGGGGTGGGGTGATCTTGATGTTATGTATGGTAATTTTGAAAATTTCCCTGTTCCTGCAAATGGCACTCCTGATCTTTTTTGTAATTATCATAAAAGAGATGCTATTCACCTAGTTCAATCAGACACTCCATTAGGATTATGGTATGCGTCAGGACATTTCGTAATGATGCGTAATGATGATCGAAGTCGAGGACTTATCAATCATTTGCCGACTGCTGATCGTTTAATAAAAGATATTACAAATAGATATATTGATGAGCATTTAGTTCCAACTGTGCTTATGCATGAATTTAAGAATATAAAAAGAATACATTCGACTGACATACAGTATGTGGATCCCAACAGTGTCGTGATGAAAAATGGGGCTATATATGCTGACGGAAAACATTTAAATTATATTCATTGGTACACAGATAAAGATAAAATTAAGAGCATTGAAAATTGGAGAGCAGTTCCCAATGATTTCAAGCTGACTGATTATTATGAATGTTGATAGTCCAAAAACTATTAACCTGTCATGGGGTTGGGGTAATCGTCTAAATATGATTATGTTTTGGCATAGACATCCTGATGTACATTTCAAATGGGATATTGCTGATAAAAAAGAAGGTGAAATGGTCAACACTCTCACTTCAACTTTTGAAGAATATATAGACTTTTCAGATTGCAACATAAGTATATCACTTGATGTTCAGGGCAGCCTTTTACGACAAAAAGAAGAATCATTAATTCCACCAACTGAAATTGGTAGTCCTTGGCATAGGCAAAAATATGTGCGTGGACTAATGGACTTATCTATAATTGATAGAATTAAGCCAGGGCCAAAAGTATTACCATATTTAGTAGATATACCCCAAGGATGTGTTGGGTATCAAGTTCGCAGAAGGTTTCATGATGCTAAAATTTATGACATACCTAAAGGAACACTTCATCCGTGCTTTCTTGCAACAGATTGGGCTGAGCAAAGAGCAGTAGCGACCCACGCTATACAAACAAGCGAAGTTGGGACTACCGATATTTTGGATGACCATGGCAATGCAGTCCCTTTTGAAATTACAATGGCTGATTGGTTTGCCCTTAGAGATTGTGAAAAAATTGAAAGGCTTGGGGTTCCCACAAGTTTTACCGAAGGTCTTGAGGTAAAAAAGGCTATAGAGCATATCAGTGATGAATGATATGAATAAAATAAGGGTAGTAGGTTGGGGAGGTGTAGGTCAATCATATGTAATGAAACAACTTGGTAGTTCATTGTTTAACTGCATACATGATTCAGACGGAGAAAAACACAGGCCAATTACGCATAAAGATCGCAACCCAATAATTAATTTTTCTATACCTACTCTTTATTTATATTGTGATCCGATACTGGCTGTAAAAAGCCATTATGAAAGAAAATGGGCTGATTTACAGGCTTACAAAACTTCAGGGAAACGACAGATTCTACCTGAGACACTTAATGAATACGAAGAAAAAGTGTGCGATACAAACACTGATTATTTTGGGTTCCTGTCTCATGCAAGAGGTTGGTCGAGAAAACCAAATGTTATTTTTAGGACAATTGAAGAATTGTCGGCAGAAAGCTTTATGTTGTTTTTCGATGTTAAATTAAAAAAAAGACAATCTGCTCGCAGTGCTGTAAGGCAAAAATATTTGAATTTTTACAACGAAATTTACGAAGAAATTAAGCAACTTTGGGGGAAATAAATTATGGGAGATTATTTAGAAAAAGGGGTTACATTCCAATCAGGAAGCCAAATAACGCACACCGACCTTAATGATTTAGTAGACAACGCTGTCATCAAGGATAAAGCGATTAGCTACATAAATTTGAAAGATGGTAGTATTGCTGAATCTATTATGGGTTTTCCCATATTAGTTTTTGAAGACATATCACAACAGGATTATTTCTTGGTATGGTCTGCAACGCACAATACTTTTCGCAAAGTACAAAAAGAAGATTTTGTAAACACGATTACGCAAAATGGACTGACAGTTAATGGCAAGTTAGTTGTAGATGAAGAAGGTTTAGTTTTGGCATCTTTGTCCCAACCTACTCCAGGGCAATTATTATTCGATGGTAAGGAATTTAGGATTCAAGCAAACGATGAAGAGCGTAAAGCTGTACTAAAGTTTTTTGGACGAGCTGACGCACCTGATGGTGTTGAAATTTATCAAGAATGGGAATTGTCCGCGGACTACGAAAACAATGAGTTTTCTATTACTCCTGATGTAGATAATGCAGGAGGTGCAGGGAAAGTAGTTATAGGTGGATCCTTGCAAGCTGATGAATTTTTAAAAAATGATGGGACTCCTTTAGTCAGCACAACAGTACCATTTTTTGCAGTAAGTGGAACGGAAGTAATGTTTGGTACGGCTGTGCAAGCTTACACTTATTTATCAGCTTCAGCTTCTTTGCTTGTGCAATCAGGAGCACCGGGGTCTGCCACTTGGACTTTTTCAAATGGCGTTTTGGATATTAACACAGACGAGTAAAAGTTATGCAAACAGTAGACTTTAGTATATTAACACGGCTTAGGTTTAATAATGCCGATATAAATAATTGGTGGGTCAATGGCGTTTTAACATGGGTAAAGCATACTTCAGGTGCATATCATTTGGGAAAAACAATCTTTTATAAGCATGGTCCTGTTAGGCTGACAAAGCTAGAAGTAGATTTAGATTTTACTGCAATTGATGCAATTGGAAATCAGATCAGATTTAATTTAATGTCAGACGCATCAGACTTAGGCTTATCAAGTTCTGAAAACACAAGTGCATTTGCTATTGGTCAAACAATTTTTGTTGGTGGTGTTGAGGGATCAATTACGGGAATTAATGGCAAAGTTGTTTATTATACCCTGCTTGATGGAACGACAGGATTTAGTGACACTGAAGTTACGACTGATGTAACAACAGGTGTCGGAACAGGCACAGGAACAGGCACAGGAATTGGTGGAGGACTAGGTGGTTTTAACACTGATATTTATCAAGTTGGAGAACAAATTTACATTAATGGCAGACTTGCAACCATTAGAGGAATATCGAATGGTAATCTATTTATTGAATACAATGATGATGGTTCTTTTGAAACCATTACCCAAAATGTTGGACAAGTCAGCAAGGAATCAAATGATACAGGTTTTGATATTGGTGACACAATTTACATTAATGGCAGAGAAGCCGTTGTCACAGGAGTAGCAGGATCAATCATAACATTCCGTTATGTAGATGACGATTCTACTGGATCGGTAGAAATGAATGTGACTGAAGGTATCGGAACCAATGTAGGGGGAACTGCAAACACCACAGGATATAATGTTGGTGATACAATTTACATTAATGGAAGACAGGCAATTGTTACAGGCATAAATGGCACAACAATTACTTATGTATTTATTGATGACAATACGACAGGCACAAGTGATTCAGGAAATGATGATGATGAAATTTCAAGTTCAGCAAATACTACAGGATATAATCTTGGAGACTATTTTTATCTGAATGGAGTGCGATGCCTTGTCACAAGTATAACAGGAGAAACTTTAACATATCTTGATGACTTGGGTGGTACAGGAACAATTAATCCAAAGACCACAACAGGCATAACGAATACCGCTCCAAATCTTACAGGTTTCACTAATGGGCAAACTGTATTTGTGAATGGTGTGCCTAAAATAATTTATTCAATTGTAGGGAAAGTTATTACTTTTACCGACAACACAATCGTAAACACTGATGAAGTAACAGTCGAACCACATCTCTTGTGGAACGAGGCATATAAAAATTACAATAATTCAACTGCAACATGGGATGATCCACAATGAGTACATTAAATAACAAAGCAATAAAAGATACATATAAAGACCTTCTGCAAATGAGCGGAGGGAGTAACAATGGAGTGACAGCTTCGTTGAAAACAGTAGAGGATGGGGAAGGCACGGCATCAGTCCTGCAAATTTCAACCACAAAAGTAAAAGTAGCAGGAGATCTTGAGGTTACTGGTTCTGTGGCAGGTCTTTCTAATGGTACAAACGGCACAGATGGTGTTAGTGTTACCGCAGGAACAGTAAATGCAAGTGGTGAGCTTGTGCTTACTTTGTCTGATTCTAATACAATAAATTGTGGCGTGGTTAAAGGAACTGATGGGGTTAGCCCTGCCGCTCCTACGGCTGTAAATGGAGTTGATGGAGTAAGTGTAACAGGTGCAGAAATTACTACAGGAAATAGATTAAATCTGACATTGAGCAATGGCACTGAGGTAGATGCAGGGGTAATTATTTCTAGTGTTACAGCTCCTGCAAATTTCCCCGGTATTTATGCAAACAGCCAACAGCAAAAATTGTCAGACAATTCCTTGATAAATCAAGTAGCTATTGGTGATCCTCAATTGTATATTGATGACATTTCTCAAGGAGGTTTGCAGACATCACCTAGTGGCAACTTTTATCCGACCCATACCTTTTATGTAAAGGGGGGCATTTATCAAGAATGGACAACATTCCACAACAATTTGTACCCTAATATTTACAATACTGTACGACAAGATTACAGGTATTGGCCTGACGGATCTATAAATGCAAAAGGTTTTTATGGAAATCGTCCGCAAGGAGGAAGCACAGAATCTAAAACATTACAAGATGGTAGGGCAGTGTCACCATTAGCCTATCTGCGAAACAGGCATCAAATGCTTGATTCCTATTATTGGGTAGATACAGCGTCAGCAGTTAGCAGTCCCCCAAGTGATGGCAGTGGTGAATATCGTAGGCAGAATATGACTCAACAGGAATTCGCTACACGCTTCATTATGGATACTGATGGTGCAGATCCTGACGAAAGGCGTGGGCAAGCTTTGTTTGAAATGGAATTTCAATTTATTGAAAATTATTCTACAATAAATGAAGCATCAGCAGGATTTTTTGTTTTCCCTACTGAAAGGACAGCAGGATTACTTTGGGATCCAGGTCATGTTAGTAGACCATCAGCAATAATGCCAAATGGTTTTGGCAATTTGGATTTAGGCAGTAGTCAGCATGAGTTTAGGGATTTATTCATAGAAAATGCTCCTACTGTTTCTTCAGACGAAAATATAAAACAAGATATAGAAGACTTGTCTGAATCTGAATTAAAAACTGCAAAAGCAGTGAAATCTTTAGTTAAGAAATATAGATTTAAATCTGCGGTTAAAGACAAAGGAGATGATGCAAGAACGCACTTTGGTGTGATTGCACAAGAAATTATAAAAGCTTTTAGTGATAACGGCTTAGATTGTTTCGATTATGGTATTGTCTGCAAAAAAGAGTTCTATGAATGTTGGAGATACGAAAATGAAAAAGATGGTGAATCATTCAGCTCTGAAGAACCTAAAGGTGTAGAAGATGAATCCGTTGGAATCCAAAAAAAGAAAAAAGTTAGATTTTCAGCCGATCCAAAAATTGAAGGCGTAACAATGGAAACACAATATGCTGTACGCTACGAAGAATTGTTAGCGTTCATAATTTCTGCAATATAACAATAGGAGGAACATAAAATGCCATACGGAAAAGGAACATACGGAACTAAGCGTGGAAGACCACCAGTAAAAAAGGTAAAAAGGAAAAGAAAATAATGCCAAAAAAAGGTCAAAAGAAATCCTGTTGGAAGGGATACACTGCATACGGCACAAAGAAAAAAGGTGGGAGAACTGTGCCTAACTGTGTGCCTAACAAAAGGAAAAGGAGGAAGTAGCAATGTCGGTTGAGGTTCAAGATTTTCTAGCCCAAGCTAGTGCGTTAAAAAATAATTGGGCAAAATCAGGTGGTGAAATAGAGGCAGTATCATCAATGGGTGGTGAATACATTGTTCGTGGTGCGAACAATGCCATTGATAGTATGAGTGACCACATTAAAAGCCTTGAAAAACACATCAGTGATCGGAACATACAAGCCGCTAGAGAAAGTCTTAAAAAAGCACGTACAGAATATAATCGTGCCACAAAAAGTGCTGAGCGATATGAAAAATTTGCTCAGGTAAAAGGTGTTTATGATGGCATGAATATCTTAGCAGGGTTAGCGGATCCTGACACTGCAAGGCAAAATGCAACTGACATGACATCTATTGGTAATTTAGCTGGGTCACTCACTAAAATGGGCATAAATAGTGTTACAGGTTTGGGTGGTGGTTTTGTATCTTCTGCTATTGGTGAGCTGACAGGTTTAGATCCTTTGCAGAAAGTTGGTGAAGGTATTGATTATGTCGGTAACAAAGTAAATGAAACCAAAGTTGGGCAAGCATGGAACGCAGTTACTTCAAACACAATTGGTAGGGGTACTGAAGCTGTTATGAAATCAAGATTGCTTGGGGATGATAAATTTCAATACAGGGCAAGTAATGGCAGGGTTTATAACACGAAAGAAGAAGCAATAGCCGCCAATAAAGAAATAGGTAGTGAATATGAACCTGTAGAAATTAAGTGGGATTCAAGAAGCGGAGCAATTGCGAAACGAGCAACTGATGGCGCATCTGAAGCATTTGGCTCAACAGGGATTGGAATGCTTAACCCATTCTCAGGAGCTAGTAAGGATGAACAAGGTGAGGTGCGAAAAGATTTTAGCAAATGGAAGCCTTGGACTTGGAGA
>MDTB01040877.1_pt1 | contig 23273 bp, 19 predicted proteins | sample 811161 | NCBI WGS metagenome assembly MDTB01 (sample SAMN05326650, study PRJNA326480) | marine metagenome | isolation source: seawater | place: Mediterranean Sea | collected 2009
GCTCTTAAGCCGGTAGAGAATTCAACCGCTGTCAAACTGTCGGTTGTCGGTAGGATCAGCGGATCTACTCCGGTGTACTTTGTGATTTAAGGAGGTCGGGGTTCGGTATGGCCAGATGAACCACGTCCGCGCAGCGGTTATTCGCTCTTAAGCCGGTAGAGAATTCAACCGCTGTCAAACTGTCGGTTGTCGGTAGGATCAGCGGATCTACTCCGGTGTACTTTGTGATTTCGTTCCAAACGCGTAATGCGCCGCTACTGCCCGTTAGTCCAGTGGATGCATTGTCATCTCTGCCCACCCAGATTACGGCCAGGCTTTGATTGTCGAAACCAGCAAACCAGCTGTCGCGATAGTCGTCTGAAGTGCCAGTTTTACCGGCAACCCCCTGAGCCGCCAAAGGCGAGCTGCGTCCGGTTCCTCGTCTCATGACCAACTCCAAACCGAGGGTTAGTCGTTCGACTATATCGGGGCGAATGCTCTGGGTGAGTTCGAACGGATAATGGCTGAGAGGCAGCCCTTGCTCATCAATTACGGCGATTACGGCTTTCGAGGGAGTCCTAAATCCGCCGCTGGCGAAGTTACTGAATAACTCTGTTAGTTGCAGAGGCGACATCTCTTCAGCGCCGAGCAAGAAAGAGGGAAACGGATTACTGGGACGCCTGCCGGTTAAATCTGTGAAGCGTTCTTGAATGGTGTTGAGGCCGATGTTTTGACCGAGATGAACCATGGGGAGATTTAACGATCGCGTCAGCGCCTGAACCAGCGGCAAGGGTCCGCTGGTTTCGCCGTCAAAATTTTTCGGTGACCAGGTTGAGCCATTTGGCTCCGTTAGGGTTATCGGTTCATCCAACACGGTTGTAGCCAGATTGAAGCCGTTTTCCAATGCAGCCAACACGACCAAAGGTTTGATGACCGAACCAACCGGACGTTGCGCGTTTAGTGCGCGATTAAACCCGTCCACGCGGCCATTGCGGCTGCCGACAAAAGCCAGTATTTCTCCAGTCTGAGGATTGCTTACCACGCCGGCTGCTTGAAGTGTATCGTTAGGGATGCCGCGGTCGCGTTCTATTTGCGCTAAGCTTTTGCGAACGGCGGCTTGTGCCGCATCTTGCAGGTCGGGTCGAATGGTCGTAAATACTTTTAGCCCTTGCGTACGCAGTTGTTCTGTGGCGTAGCGCTTGGTTAACTCCTGCCTCACGACTTCCATGAAAGCGGGATAGAACGCGCCAGCACTCGTTGGTCCCGAAACCACCCCAAGTGTCTCTTGCTTCGCCGTACGATGCATCCTTGCATCAATGAGACCTTCCGCGAAAAACGTATCCAGTATGCGGTTGCGTCGAGTGAGCGCACGTTCTGGATGTCGAAACGGATTGTAATAAGAAGGGCCACGAATAACGCTTATTAGCGTGGCAAGTTCATCGATGTCCAATTCACTGATGGGTTTATTGAAATAAAACTGCGCGCCAAGGCCGAAACCGTGGATAGCTCTCGCGCCTTGCTGGCCAAGAAAGATTTCATTGATATAGGCCGTCAGCAAGTCCTCTTTCGAAAAGCGCAGTTCCAATACCACGGCCATAGCGACTTCTCGCAGCTTGCGTTCAATGGTGCGTTCGTTTGTCAGGTAATAGCTTTTAACCAGCTGTTGGGTCAGCGTGCTACCACCTTGTCTGCGTTCGCCGCTCCTAAGATTGACCAACAAAGCGCGAAGTATGCCTTGCAGGCTGAACCCTAGATGCTGATCAAAATCTTTGTCCTCGATGAGTTTCAAACCTTCTGCCAGAAGAGGCGGAACTTGGTCTGGGGTCAGGATAAGGCGGTCTTCACCATGTGACGGGAAAAAACTACCGATCACTGCGGGGTCCAGGCGAATCAGTGGGACCGGTCTTCCCGTGTTATCGCGAATAGAGCGGATACCGGTGGGGTCAAAAACAATTTGTAGTTTGGCTGCAGGACGCGCCCCTTCGATGAATTGGAAGCTGCGTAAATGTAGATCCACACGAGGACCAATAATGTTATAAGCACCCGGCGTACTGATATCGTCTTGCCCCCGATAGCCCAGGGACGACAGCACTGCTGTAAAGCGGGCTTGGGTGATGCTTAAACCGGCATAGAGTTCAAAGGGTTGTGCGTAAACTTGTGCGGGGACAGACCAGCGCCTGCCTTCAAACGTTTTGGTTATGGTTCGATCAAGGTAATAACCATACCCCATAAGTAGCACTGCAATAACCGGGGTCAGGTATAAAACGCTGCGGAATAGCAAGCGGAAAAAACCCATAAAGCTTCGTTTAATCAAACCGGGTTGCTTGGCGACGCTGCGCGGCTGACGTCGAGCCGACGAATCCCGAGTCTTTACCTTTGGCCGTTTGGGCGCCACTTTTAAACAACCTCGCTGAACGGTTGGCAGGAAACGAAACAGAGCAAGAAAGCGAAGTATAGCTAAGTTTTATCCTTATCCCAGTAACCAGGCTGTAACGCTGGTCATAATTGGTTCCATAGCGGAGCTCGTTCGATAGCGGCGTTTTGGGTAGTTAAATGGCTGGGCAAGCCGGCGCCCTGTAGACAGCGCGTTACTGATCGCATTTAATACACGCACCTAAGGGGGGGCTGGTACGCCTGAGACACGATTCGCGTGGACCCTTTGAACCTGATCCGGTTAATGCCGGCGTAGGGATAGGATCATACTTCCAAGCCGTTCAACAGAACGCCGCAAGCTGGAAGTAGGCATCATCCGACGTTCGAGTTTAGGGCTGCTCTCGAGCAGACCTTTAGCCTGCGTCGCAATGATGTACTCGTTGAATCGAGGTTCTCCTTAGGCAAGTTACCGTCAAAGGAGACCATCACATCATGCAGCACACGCTAAACTTTTTCGCAATTTCCCCTTGCCGTCATACCTGGCGATCAACGTTGCGGGCTATCACGCTCGTCTGCCTTGTTCCCTATTTCTCATTCTCGTTTACAAATACGGAAGCCAACACCATCGAGGAGGTGGTGGTCACGGGCGAACTACGTAACCAGGAATTAAACGAGCTTGCGACCAGCGTAGTGGTCTTACGTCCCGACGATGCAGCGACCCAAGCGCAACATCTTGAAGAGATTCTTGGTCGGGTCGGCAACGTCAACTTTGCCAGTGGCGCTTCGCGCGCCCGCTTTATTCAGGTGCGCGGTATCGGCGAGCGAGGCCAGTTTGCAGAGCCACTTAATGCCTCCGTAGGGTTGTTGCTTGATGGGGTCGATGTCAGCGGTATTGGCACCGCGGCGACCTTGTTTGATGTGGCTCAAGTTGAGATATTTCGTGGTCCCCAAGGCACTCTCTATGGCGCGAATGCGTTGGCGGGATTGATCAATGTCGTGACGCCAGCAGCGACAGATTCGTTTTACAGCAAAGTGCGAGTTGATGCTGGTAACTATTCTTCACTCGGTATTGGCGGGGTGGTTTCCGGTCCTATTTCGGACCAAATAGGGTATCGGGTCAGTGCCCAAAAATATGCTGATGACGGGTTCATCGATAACACGTTCTTGCAGTCGTCCGATACAGATAAACACTCCGAGAGCACTTTTCGTGCGCGCTTGGACGGGACCACCGACGATGTGAACTGGGCGCTGACTTGGGGTCGCGTCGAGATCGACAATGGCTACGACGCATTTTCGTTAGAAAATGATCGGACCACGCGTTCGGATGAACCGGGTGCGGACAGGCAAAACAGCGCTTACGTCAGCTTTACAACCAAGTGGTCGTTGACCGACAGCGTGGATTTTGAAGGCAGCTTTGGGGTGGTCAACAGCGATATTACCTACGGTTATGACGAAGACTGGACCTATGCTGGATTTCACCCCTACGGTTATAGCTCTACCGACTATTATCTGCGCGATGTGCAAACCTTCTCAGCTGATGGCCGCTGGCTTTCGCGTCCGGGCGCCGGACTCTTAGACGGCACACTGGATTGGGTTGTTGGCATATATGTCATGGACCGGTCAGTCGATCTAACCCGCCAGTACACTTGGCTCAGCGCCGACTTCGAAAGCAGCTTTGACGTTGCGCGAACCGCTGTATATGGCGAATTAAGCTATGCGTTAGCGCAAGATCTGTTGCTATCCTTGGGTTTGCGGACTGAGCAGCACCAAGCCGATTACGATGATAGTGAGCAGGTCGCGTTTGCCCCGGACGATAACTTGTTAGGTGGTCGTATTCTGCTCGAAAAAACGCTTACCGATGCCAGCCTCGTCTATGGCGCAATAACCCAAGGTTATAAATCCGGCGGCTTCAATACATCGGGTAGTTTGGATGCGGACCTACGTTCCTTTGATCCTGAGTATTTATGGAATTATGAGGTGGGTTATAAATCGAGCTTGCTCGAGGACCGGGTTGCTTTGCGTGGCGCGGTCTTCCATATGCAGCGTCGCGATGTTCAGGTCGCCACTTCAACGGTGCGTTATCGTGATGACGGTTCGGCGGAGTTCATTGAATACACTGGAAATGCGGCAAAAGGGATTAATCAAGGTGTTGAGCTTGAGGTTGTAGCGAGGCTTACCGAGCAGCTGCAGATTACCGCAAACGCCAGCGTTTTGAGCAGCGAATATCAGGATTACATCGACAACGGCGGGCGTGATTTAGACGGTCGCGAGCAGGCACATGCGCCCGGCTACCAGTTTTATTTGGCGGCTGATTACGCAGGAGCAAACGGTTTATATATGCAGCTTGCTTTAGAGGGTAAGGATCAATATTACTTCTCGGATAGTCACGATGCACAATCGGAAGCCTACACATTGATCAATGCGGCAGTTGGCCGTGAGCTAGGGCCTTGGGATGTAAAGATATGGGGCCGCAATCTGGGTGACACAGATTACTTTGTGCGCGGTTTTTACTTTGGTAATGATCCACGTGATGACTACGCGGCAAAAGCTTGGACTCAGTTGGGCGCGCCGCAGCAAATCGGTATTACGATTCAATACGAGCGTTAGCGGCGGCTGCATCCGCCGTGGGCGTGCCGCCGCAGCAGCTTAACCGCCTGCGGCGGACTGGTCCGTTGGTGTACGGCTGTTTAGTTCCTTTGTGATCAGTTGCGAGGCAACTTCTAAGGCCCGCTGCATGCCGTTATCCATAGAGATACGATATTTGCCGGCGACTACCAAAGTCGGTACTGCGCGAATGCCAAACTGACGTGACTCGTTTTCTGCCAGAGACAATTTACGGCGAACTTGCGGGTCGTTAAGCGCACGCTCCCATTCCTCGGCGCTCACACGGCTATCCGCCAAATACTCTGCGACCTCCGCTCCGTTGCTAAACCGCATGCCTCGATCGTGCACAGCGCTAAACATGCGTGCGTGATAAGGATTTAAGAGGCGCTTTGACTCCAGCGCAAAATAAGCCTGCGACAAAGTTAACCATGTCGGCGAGAAAGCGGCGGGCGAGCGGCGAAAACGTACCCCTTCGGGCAGTTCTTCAAGCCATTCCTCCAGCAGCGGTTCGAAGTTGCGACAGTGGACGCATCCGTAGGAAAAAAACTCGGTGACTTCAATTGGGCCAAAACGGGGTTTGCTACGGTTTGATTCAGCTTGTCCTGTCTCGATTAACTCGTAGTCTCGCCCGACTGATGCCTCACCGGAATTTGAAGCCGCACCAAAGTAGATGCTCAGACCAAGTAAGGTGGCACCGACCACAAGCAAAAAACCGATAGCTGCGGAACGAATTGTTTTCAATTTCTGATCTTGTGCCACATCTTGTCTCCACTTGTTTAAAAACCAAAGTACGCTTGCCCTAAGGGTTAAAAGTGTCGGCGCATGCTGGAATCCTGTCAATGCCAGCACTTTTGCATTCGGCTGGGCATTCGGCTGGGCGTTCGGCTGGGCACTCGGCTGGCGATCTGGTGGTGTTTTTGTTGCAGCGTGGCGCATAAGCTGGAACCATCGTGCGAAATTGCAGCCCGGATGCAATCGCGGTTGCTTAGAGATATAACGGTTACAGCGCCGTTGGTGAGCATTCATATCGTGTTCTAAAAAAATAAGCGAGAAAGTTTGGAGGAGGGTCAGTCATGCACGAGTCTTATCAGTTGTTTAAATCGGATACCTGCGGATTCTGTCTCAGGGTGCAATCGTTCTTGCAGTCGCGAGGCATGCAGATACCAATGCGAGATGTGCATCGTGAGGAGGATGCTTTTCGCGAACTTTTACAGGGCGGTGGTCGGACAACGGTGCCGTGTTTGCGGATTGAACGAGAAGATGGCGTCGAGTGGATGTTCGAGTCTGCAGACATCATGCGTTATCTGGCGGCTCGCCCGGCTGTCTAAGTTGGTTGCTTTCGACGAGTCAGCGGTCGCGCCTGTCCCGTTTGGGGTTCCCGCCTGTGTTAATGCGGTGGAGGAGTGAATGCGAAGAACGACTCAGAGTAACCGATTCTTCTCGAATACGATTTCGAATCGGGTCTCGCAGCCAATAATGTGAAAGCTGCGAATAAACCTACACAAAATATCGAACTTTTATGTGCACAATGGCAAGTAAGAGTGGCGAAAACGCCTGCAAAGCAGGTTCGAGCAGACGCACTTGCAACGATGTATTTAACGACTACTACTTTAACGGCCGTTTAAGGAGATCAAGCGGATGAAACTTGGAATTATTGCAGGCTACTCGGGCCGAAAATTCAGCATATCGATGTCAGCTATCAAGTTTGCCGAGGCACTTGGCTATGAATCTATTTGGACAGCAGAAGCCTACGGATCCGATGCCATCACACCTGCTGCTTGGATTCTCGCACAAACTGAGAAGATCAAGGTAGGTACCGCAATTATGCAGATGCCAGCGCGGACCCCAGCGATGGCGGCAATGACGGCTATGAGTTTAGCTGAGTTATCCGGCGGACGTTTCATTGCTGGCCTGGGTGCGTCCGGGCCGCAGGTTGTTGAAGGTTGGCATGGCGTGCCTTATGGCAAACCGGTGAGCCGATTGCGCGAATATGTGCAGATTATGAAAAGCATTTTTGCGCGAGAAGGTGCTTTGGAGTTCGAAGGCAAGGTCTACCAAATGCCTTATTCTGGCGAAGGTGCTACCGGGTTAGGCAAACCACTGAAGAGCATTCTTCATTGCGAAGAAGATATTCCGGTGTATGCGGCAACCATTACGCCAAACGGGGTGACGGCCGCCGCAGAGGTTGCTGACGGCTTTTTCCCAGTGTGGATGGATCCAGATCAATACAGCGTTTTCTCCGATCCGATTGAGAAAGGCTTTGCGCTTGCTGGCGAGAAAAACCTCACCCAGTTCGACATTGCTCCGTTTGTTACCGTCATCATGGGCGACAATGTTGAGGAATGCATGATGCCAGCGCGAGGCAGCATGGCGCTTTACATTGGCGGCATGGGTGCCCGTGATAAGAATTTCTACAATGATTATTGCAAACGGCTGGGCTTTGAAGACGCTGCGGTGAAGATCCAAGACCTTTATTTGGCGGGTCGTAAAGACGAAGCTATGGCCGCCGTGCCTGAGGAATTAATTGATGCGTGTCACTTGGTGGGTCCGGCAGAACGCATCAGAGAACGTCTGCAACGCTGGAAAACGGCGGGTTCCAAAGGCCATGTATCTTCAATGTTGCTGGGTTGTCAGGACCCTGCCGCGTTGGAAGTGGTTGCCGAAGAAATGCTGTAGTAAAAGTGGCATTGCGATGGTTTTTATTGATCATCGCAGCGCGCTATAGCGTTACACCCGTCGTCTGTTTTCGTTTCCGTCTGACTTTTTGCTTGTTTTGGTAACCGTGGTTGTCCCTGTTTCATAGACGGGCTCGACGAATTGCGCCGATCGCCGCTACGATCGCCGGCAAACAGCAGCAATCGCGGCAGGAGCAAGCGGCTTGGCAAAGTCCCAGACTAGCTTTGTTCCTGCACTAAACCCCAGGCTCTTTCCGAGCGCATCCTTGCATACTCCTTATATTCCAATGCCTTTTCGGAACTCGCATTGCCGTCCAAACCCCGTTTATAAACACCTTGAATGATGCCTGCCGAACGGAACATGTTGTAAATCAGGTAGAAATTCCAGTTGTCGATTTGGTCTCGTCCAGCGTGCTGGCAGTAAGCGGCGACAAAGGCAGTTTCATCTGGAATACCTAAGGCATCGTAATCAGCGCCTGCCAAGCCCTCTTCATTGTAAACGTCGCCGTGGTAGTCCTGGCACAGATACCCCAAGTCGGCTAGGCCGTCGCCAAGGGTAGAAAGCTCCCAGTCCAGTACCGCTACGATTTTGGGTTCGGTCGGGTGAATTAACACGTTACCGAGTCGATAGTCGCCATGGACGATAACCGGATCCGTTTCTGGCGGGACGTTTTGCGGTAGCCATTCCATCAACTGATTCATAGCATCGATGTCTTCGGTTTGCGAAGCGATGTACTGCTTACTCCAGCGTCCGATCTGACGATCATAGTAGTTCCCGGGACGACCAAATGATTCAAGACCTACTGTGGCAGGTTCGACCTTGTGCAATTCGGCTAATACGCGGGCTAAATCCAAATAGATCGCTGTCCTTTCCGCATTACTCAACGCGGGCAGGCGCGTTTCCGTAAACAGGCGTCCTTCGACCATTTCCATAACGTAGAACTTTGTGCCGATAACGTCGCCGTCTTCGCACAAGCAATACATTTTAGGTACCGGTACGGGGGTGTCCCACAAGGCCTTCATAACGCGATACTCGCGATCGACCTGATGCGCGGATGGCAGCAACTCGCCCGGCGGCTGTTTCCTCATCACGTACTTCTGCGTTGGGGTAATTAATTGAAAGGTAGGGTTCGATTGTCCGCCTTCAAATTGCCTGATATCCAGCGGACCTTGAAACCCCTCGACCTGAGCGGCGAGGTAAGCCTCTAGCGCCGCCTCATCAAATTTATGGGCCTCCCGTACCGCAGTTAACTCAACGTCACTCATCACTCCATCCCTCGCAGAAAATTCCTTAGTGGCAAGGATACGGCTTGATCTTAAGCAGGGCAAAATGCGAGGCTATATAGATAAACAATTTTTTTGCATTTTTTTTGCATTAGAGGGGAGACTATGGCGTTTACGAAACGTATTGCGGTGACCTTGCCGGCCGGTCCTAGGATTGAAGATACAATTACTCGGGTGCAGTGGGCCGAGGAAGTCGGTATTTCGGACGCTTGGTTCAGCGATTCAGGTGCGCCAGATACTCTGACTCAAGTGGCAGGGATCGCACACCTCACTAAGAATATTCGTATTGGCACCGCAGTAACCCCGGTCTATACCCGCTCACCTTCGGTATTGGCGGCTTCTGCAAACGTGATCGGCCAGTTGTTACCTGGTCGTTTTATCATGGGGCTAGGGTCTTCAAGCCAAACCATCATGACTCAGTTCAATGGTATCCCATTGGACAAACCGCTGACGCGAGTTAAAGAAACCGCAGAGTTGGTGCGCGAGATGCTGAGCGGTGCAAAAACGAATTATGACGGCGAGACGTTATTTAGTAAGGGATACCGGCAAGCGCCACTCGACAATCCGCCGCCGCTGTATCTGGCAGCTTTGCGACCAAAAATGATAGAGATGGCGGCAGAGGTTGGCGATGGCGTTATCTTTAATCTGTGGCCGAAAGGCGCGCTTCCAAAAATGATGGAACACGTCGCGATTGGCGCAAAGGCAGCAGGTAAGGATCCAGCTGATATAGAAATTGTTAATCGCGCCATGGTGTTGTGTACGGACGACAAAGAATACGGACGCAATTTATTTCGCGCCGCTTTCGGTCCGTATTATGCGACCCCTGTCTACAACAAGTTCTTGGCCTGGGCGGGTTATGAAGAGGCAGCGCAAACCATTACAGAGGGTTGGGCGGCTAAAGACCGTGAGAAAACCAGTGGTGCGATGACTGACGCGATGATCGACGAAATCGCCATCATTGGCAATGAGGGTGAAATACAGCAGCGGATTCAGGAAGATGCCGCGGGCGGTGTCGATACACACATTATTGCGCCGTTGGCGGCGTCGAAAGAGGATGTGGAACGTACTTTTGCCGCCTTCACCGCCAAGGCGTTTCAGTTCGCTTAGGGCATTTGCCTTCAGAGCAGAAAACATACCGTAGAAGTTGGATCGGGATAGCAAACCGTAATGAAGGTGCTTTATATAATTCGGCACGGCGAGACAGAATGGAATGTAGCGGGACGCATGCAAGGGCGCATGGATTCGCCTTTAACGGCTCGCGGCGAGGTTCAGGCAAAGAAACACGGTGAGGTGATTCACGGTCTGGAGGGCGTCGATGCTATGTATGTGTCGTCCGCCGGTCGGACCCGGCACACCGCGGACTTGGTCAACGCATCCTTAGGCGTGTCAATTGCCTACAGCGATGCTTTGTTAGAGCGCGATTGTGGGACCTGGCAGGGCAAAACGCTCGCGGAAGTGGCCGAATTCGACCAGGAAGGCATAGTTCAGAGGCAAACTAATCCGGTGGATCATCGCCCAGGGGGCGGAGAGAATTTGGCTGACATGCGCGCACGCTTTGAACCATTGGTTGCCGAACTTATGCAGGTAGATCGTCTCGCGGTGGTCACCCATGGCGTGATGTCAAAAGTGATGTTGGGTTACTTTCTGGAGTTGGATGGCGACAAAACGCGACGCGTACGGCATCCCAACGATCTTTTTTATCGAGTTCGATTCAGCGATGGCGTGGTCGCGGTAGATTTCTTTCAGCAGACAGAGGCAGGAGAAGTGTGCACGGTGCCAGGGTTATCTTTGCATGAGGTGTAGCGAGTGCAATTGGGCCGGCTGCGTAAGCCGCGTCGCTAACCGAAATAGCAGAGTGGGCTTCCCCGGGTGTTTGGAGGGTTAGTGTTTAAACGGTGCATAGATCGGACTCAGATAAAAGAGATCACACCAAGGTAGGGCGTGCGCGATAACCGGAGGATGCATGAGTGGAGGCATCCGTCGCAGCAGTAAAGCGCGCTTGCTAATAGACAGTCGGTTCGTCGTTCAGCTATAGGCTTAAACGACAGCGAAATAAAATGAGGGGAACAAGATGAAAGTAGACGGTGGTGTCGGCTTAGATTTACATGCAGTAGGCGATCAGGCTAAAGAGTTGGAGTCGATGGGGTATTCCGGATTGATGACTGCAGAGACGGCGCATGATCCTTTTCTGCCACTATTGGTGGCTGCGCAAAACACAGAAAAGGTTGAACTCATGACCTCCATTGCGGTTGCATTTGCTCGATCGCCCATGACTTTGGCCAACGTCAGCCATGATCTGAACGCGTTCTCCAAAGGACGTTTCGTTTTAGGGCTAGGCTCTCAGATTCGCCCCCACATCACCAAGCGTTTCAGCATGCCGTGGTCTAGCCCGGCGGCTCGTATGCGCGAATTTATCATGGCGATGCGCGCAATCTGGAGTTGCTGGCATAACGGTGAACCTTTGGAATTTACCGGCGAATTTTATACCCATACCTTGATGACGCCTTTTTTTACGCCTGCTAATACCAGCTATGGCGCGCCAAAAGTTTTCTTGGCAGCGGTTGGACCGATGATGACCGAAGTTGCTGGAGAAACCGCGGATGGCATGATTGCGCATGCCTTCACGACGGAAAAGTATTTGCGTGAAACGACCCTGCCTGCGTTGCAGCGCGGGTTCGATAAAGGCCAGAAGACACCGGCCGAACGCGCCGCTTTTGAGATCAGCTATCCGCTCTTTGTGGTCACGGGTGCAACCGAAGAGGATATGCGCATCGCTCACCAAGCGGCCTGTAAGCAAGTCGCGTTTTATGGTTCGACGCCAGCATATAAACCGGTTCTCGACAGCATTGGCATGGGTGAACTACAGGGCGAACTCAATACGCTATCCAAGCAGGGGCGTTGGGACGAAATGGGCCTCCTCATTACCGACGACATGCTCAAGGAATTTGCCGTCATCGGTGAGCCAGATTCGATCGCCGATCAAATCAAGACTCGCTATGGTGATATCGTGCAGCGTACTTCGGCAGCTTATGCAAATGTACCCAAGGAGAATCGCACCCGGATTATCGAAGAGTTAGCTGCTGTCTAACGGAGGAAATTCGTTTTTAGCCGGGAGCGACTCAGACTCTATCGTCAAATAGAATCTGTTAGGAATCCGCGCACAGAGAATCGTCAGTCGCAAAGTCATCAAAAACCCCATCGGAGCAAAAAAACAGGTAGAAGGCCCAAAAAACCAAAAGGTAATAACATTTTGATATAAAGAAATTTATTTTAATATCAATCTCTTTAAAAATTTGCCGTTTTGATTGGCATCAAACCTAAGCGGTTACTAACTTTTTGACGTATGGCCCTGTGTTTTTGCATTTTCTCTCCATTTTGGGTTCATTGTTCGCGCATCCGTGATTAGACTCCGCGCTGAGAGGAGAGTGGATTTATTCATCTGGCGTTGCCGGGTGATCTACCTCTGTACAGCGAATGAGTATGTGCGGCAATGAGAACATCCGGCAGAAATCAATTCAGAAGTTCACTCGCCCTGTGGCGTGCCATCTACTGTAGTTGGATAGTCACGGTGCGCCGTGTCCGGCGTTTTTGGAAGCGCGACTGGCGTTCACTCGGTTTGCGTAGTGTGCGAGTCGCGTTGGTTCTCGCTAAGCAAGCCAGGCGCACAGCGCGTCGGCAAACCCGCGCGGCTCGGGTGTTCTTCGTAGCAGTTAAGATGGGGCCAGCGCAGTTTGCAGCCAACGCCAAGGCGGTCTCTTTGCGGCATCATTACAAGCCTCTAGGTGGCAGCGCCTTAGTGGGCGTTGGCTTAATCGCAGCGGTTGTTTCAGTTGGTATCGGTGCGGAATCAGGTATGCAGCGGATCGAATTGGCCAAGCCGGCTTTGGAGTCTAAAACACGGGTCGTCGAAGTGGCACAATTCGCAGTGAAGTTAGAATCGGCGTTTAAAATACCTAGCAACACGGCCGCCGAGTTTTCAGATTGGTTAATTGAGGCCGCCAGCAGACAGCGTATCAACGCAGATATTTTGGCAAGTGTCGTGATTACCGAAAGTTCCTTCAGAAAGCACGTCCGCTCGGCAGTAGGTGCAATAGGACCAGCGCAAGTTCGTCCGGGTTACTGGTCAGAGTTTTGTGGTCGCAGCGATCTGACCGACCCTGAGAACAATGTCTACTGCGGTGCTCAGGTATTGGGGCATTTGCTTGATCGATGCGGACAAGAATATGTTTGTGCGCTCGGTGCTTATAACGTGGGTCTTAATAGCAACCGTCGAGCGGCTGCTTTGCGTTACGTCGCTAAAGTTGATCGACATTTAGATATGCTTCGCGAAGACACCCTTTAGACTTCCCGGAACCGTTCGCTTCAGCACTTCCAACTATTCGTTACCTCAAACGATCGCATCGTTAACCTTTGCTGTACGGGTTGTATAACTTTGCGTCTCGCTATCAATCGTTGCGTCAGATTTTCTGGTCTAATCTGGCGATGTGGCGCGTGATAGGACGAGAAGTTATCTAAGAGCTTAATTGTTATCGCCAATCGGCTGACGGTTTAAATGGTTTCAACTAAACGATTTTCCGGGAAGGTCCCCGTATGAATGGACAAACTTGACTAGAGTATGACTATGCATTGTCGTTCTAACCGCGGCGCATGCTGCATCGCGCGGTCAATTTCGTCACCTTTACCTGGGATGCCGGACGGCAAACCTGCGGGCGTGCGATGCTCGCATCTAACCCTGGAACTTAACTGCGGTTTGTTTGGCGATCCTCGGCGTCCGCCGGTGTGTAGCGAGTTTCGGCCAGAGCCCGATATCTGCGGACAAAGCCGCACTGAAGCGACGCAGATAATCACTGCTTTGGAATGGACGTAGTTGCTGGCAGCCGGAAATCGAACCTAGGAATCGACCAATGGCTTGAGCAATGTGCCGATGTCCTCATGTCGCTTAACGTGGCCGGCTTGTAAACCGACAGCCTCAGCGCCGCGCACATTTTCCAGGGAATCATCTAGGAACAATACTTCCTCCGGTGCAAATCCCATTGCATCGCAGACCTTCAAGTAAGCTGCCGAATCCGGTTTGCGCGCCGCAATTTCATGCGACAGGTAAAGCTCACGAAAGTGGCTCAGAGCGTCTCCATAGAGGTTAAGAAAACTATCTGCATGGGCTGCATTGGTGTTGCTCAGCGCGTACGTTGGATAATTTTGGGTTACGGCTGGGAGCAGCTCTTGGGTGATCTCAATCGGACCCTCCCATAGCTCATTCCAACCGGCGAGCCAGGAGTCAAGCGGCATGCTCACATTCAGCAGATCAGCTTGGGCTTGAGCGTATTCTGCGAAGCCAATCGCGCCGACTTCGTGCTTTTTATAGGCATCGTCAATCGTCCAGCCTTCGTAAAAAATTCGCTCGTCGACGCCAGCGGAATCCGCCCAGGCCGAAAAGACTTTACGAGGATTGATATCGAGCACAACGCCCCCTAAATCCAGCAGCACACAGCGAACGGGTTTCTCAATCAATATCCTGCGGTACCTTGTTTGATTTGTGCTTGGTAATCCTTATCCAGGCTTGTATAGCGCTCGGTCCCCACTTTCATGACAAAAATCGGATCATCTGTAGCCGCTGTGTCATAGCCGATTTTGCGCAGATCGCCCTTCAACATCTTAAAGGTGCCGGTTACATCGATGTCCGGTTGCACTCTGATGAAAACCGGAATCGCGTAGCGCGGTAGTTCTTTTTGCAGGTATTCAGCGAATCGATCTAGGTCGAGTTCACTGACCCCATCTTGTAGCGTGACTGCGGCCATGCCCGCGCGCCCATCACAGTTTGGCATCTCAACGCCATAGACGTTACTGAACTTGATTTGATCAAAGCCGTTGATGATCTCACCGACCTCATTGGTTGAAACGTTTTCGGATTTCCACCGGAACGTGTCACCGACGCGATCAACGAATTGATAGTGTGGATTATTCAGCGTAAAACCAGCGGGCACCGTGCGCATAAGGTCGCCGGTGTTAAACCAGGCGTCGCCATCTTCGATCGCGCCGCGAAATATCTTTTTCTCTGTGGCCTCTTGGTCGGTATAGCCTTCGAACACGGTTTCGGGCGTGATCTTGCACAGCAGCAACCCCGCTTCACCAGGTGGGACTTCAATACAACGCCCTGCATTATCACGGACCACTTCGTCGGCATCGACGTTATAAGCCACCAACTTAACTTCTGATGTAGTCATCCCAACGGTTTGGTTTTTGTTCATTAAATTAGCAAAGGCGACGTTACCTTCTGAAGCACCATAAAACTCACAGACTCTTTTAATGCCAAAACGTTCTTTAAATGGCATCCAAACATCGGGACGTAAACCGTTCCCCATGATCGAGTGCAGAGGAATGCTGGCATCCTTTGCTGTTTTTGGAGTGTTCATCAAGTAACGGCAGAGTTCTCCGATATAGACCATGTGGGTGCAGCGATTATCGATTATTTCGTCCAGGAAGCTGCTCGCGGAGAATTTGCGGCGGATATACATTGTGGCGCCGGTAGCGAAGGCCGATCCTGCGCCAATTAATAGGCCGGTGCCGTGATACAGCGGCAAGCTCAAATAAATTCGATCTCCGGGTTTGGTATTGAGCCCGGCTTGTCCGGACATGTCGGCGCTCATTAAATAACGACGATTCGAAATCACGGCTGCCTTGGGCAGGCCGGTTGTGCCTGAAGTATAGATATATAAGGCGACATCACCCAAGGTCGCCGCAACGGTGGCGGCGGGATTGTCTGTTGGAAGCGACTCGCATGCACTGGTCATATTCACTGCCCAGTCTGGGCATTCGGTCGCATCATTGTCGGCCACAAACAAGAAATCCCCGCCCGCTTGCAAGTCAAGATTGTCTAGCACACCGGTAATAGCGTCTACGCTCTCTGCGCCAACCAGACATTTCTTGGAACCGGTCACGGAGATGCAGTGGGTTAATGGCCGTCCGGTAAGATTCGTGTTGAGTAGCCCACCGATTATGCCCAACTTGTTGAGTGCAACCAAAGCGGCAACAAATTCAATGCGGTTGTCCATCATCATGCTGACGACGTCGCCACGCTTTAACCCCTGGGCTGTAAGAAAAGCTGCGTACTGATTGGCAAGCGCGTTTAGCTCGGCCCAGGTGACCTGGCGCCCTTCAAAGATCACGGCGATGTGATTGGCAAGGTTTGCCGCGTTTTGCTCTACGCGAAGACCATAACAATCGCGCACATTGAGCGGTCTAGGCTGCATACCCTTCTTCAGCTTAAGTAGTGTTGGTATCTGAACCAGCGTCGCGGCGAAATCCACCACTTGATTAATTACACCCATAATCTGTTCCCCAAATTGAACCCGCACATTAGCAGATGCATCCACCGAGATATAACGCAATGCCGGCTCTCATAGCACACTGCCTACTATCGTCCGGCGGAAACCCTTATAGTGCCAAAACCAAGACGATCTGTTTAGTGAGGGGAGACATGAATCAGTGGCAAATCGGGTCGGTAACAATCACTCGTGTTGTCGAGATGCAGGTTGCTGGTGGAACGCGCTTCATTTTGCCGGATGCAACACGTGAGCTTTGCAGACCAATAGAATGGATGCATCCACACTTCATGGATGACGACGGCAATCTCATCATGAGTATCCATGGATTGGTTGTGGATACGGGCACTCGGCGTATTCTGGTTGATACCTGTGTTGGCAATGATAAAGAGCGCAGCGTGCCCAACTGGACCAATTTACAAACTACCTTTTTGCAGGACCTGGCCGCGGCGGGATACCCCAGAGAATCTATTGATACGGTTTTGTGTACGCATTTGCACGTCGATCACGTGGGATGGAACACCATGCTGGTAGACGGCAAGTGGGAACCCACATTTACGAACGCACGCTATCTGATCGCTGAGGAAGAGTGGACGCATTGGGATAGTGTTGATGGGGATGATTTCGGACCTGTTATAGAAGACTCGGTGCGTCCGGTTATTGCTGCGGGCTTGGTTGATTTGGTGACAACCAATCATCGAGTTTGCGATGAGGTTTGGTTAGAACCCACCCCTGGCCATACTCCCGGTCACGTCAGCGTACACGTCCAGTCCGAGGGGCAGAGTGCTCTGATCACCGGCGACTGTATTCATCACCCGGTGCAGATGACGAAAACAGATTGGTGCTCGTCAGCCGATTTTGATCAAAAACAAGGCCAAGATACACGCGAGCTGCTGTTGCGGCGCTATGTGGACAAGGACACTTTGGTTATAGGGACCCATTTCGCAACGCCGACGGCTGGCTATGTGAAAGCGCTCGCAGACGGCGGTTATTGGTTGCAAACCGAAGCGTTCAACCCGTAGCGTCAATTGTTCCGACCGACGTATATGCTGTGGCTGAGCCAAACTGAGTACCAACCGTTGGTCTCAAAATTGATGCCTTCCATTTCTTTGTTGTGTCTATTGAAACAGCTCATCTGTCACCTTTACGGCTATCGAAGATTGGCTAAAACCAGCGAACCCTGTTGGATTTTGAGAGGCGGTTCAGTGGATAGGTGTGTTGGTTCCCAGATCAGTGAAAAACCCTTTTATTATGGCATCGCTTATAAGTTGCAAATCAAAGCGGTGTAATCGGGTTGCTACAGTCCCACACTAACTTCTAGCCAATCGATAATAAGCGCAGGCCCGATTTTTATGTCGTTGTTGTCACAGGTAGCCCCAGATATTCGTACCACCGTAAACACTCTTACCGGTACGTTAAGCCTGTTGCGCGAGTCATTGCTTGATGAAGTGCTATTAAACTTGGTTGCAAACGCGGAAGCATCGACTCATCAGCTGTTTAGCCTATTGGGAGATATCGTCAGCTATGACGCTCTGCAGCAGGGCGAAATAGAGCTTAATCCGTCCCAAGTTTATCTCGCGGATTTGATCCGCGGCGTTGCAATAAGTTTGCAAACCGAGGCCGCTAACCGTTCCGTAGTTATCGAGAGCAGCTGTGCAGAATCCTTGTCTGAGCGAGTTTGGATGGATCAGCTCAAACTAAACCGTGCCCTCGATGCAATCTTGCGATATGCCATCGTTATCAGTCGTCCTGGCACGATTAAGCTAACGGCGAAACCACTGCCTAACGATCATTGTTTGATTTGCGTAGAGGACAATAGCCTCGGTCTCACCGCTGCAGAGCAAGCGAAGTTATTCTCCTTGTCGCAGTGGCACGAAGGAGTGAGTCCGCAACGATCTCAGGTGACCGCCGCGCTCCAACTCGGTTTAGGTTTAAGCCAAGCGATGATCTCTCTTATGGGAGGCGAACTCTCGGTAGATAGTAAGTTGGGACAGGGCATTGCGTGGCGGGTCATTTTGCCGCTGACCGATGCATCTATGGCAGTGGGATTCGAGCGCAAGGACAGCGGTTCGACTGTGCCTAACGCTTTGTCTGGGCTAAACCGTGAACAATCAGGCCGCGCGCAAGAAGTCCAACCGCTACGAGACAGTCAGGGCGCTCGGGGTGCTCAGCAAGCGGACTCCTATCAAGAAAACCGTCAGCAGGCGGAGGTCACTGGGAGCAGTGATGACCGAGCTACCGCAAATCAGGCAACGTCAGGTGCATTGAAAGCCTCAGAAGCATCGCCGGAGCAAGCTGATAAGCACGCAGTCGCTCGGCAAGAATATCAGCCGCGGCCTGTCGCGGAGAAAATCCTGCCGCGCCGGTATGACATATTGTTAGTCGATGATAACCAGGCGAATCGTGCAGTTTTAACCTCAGTGTTGAGTTCAGTGGGGCACGATGTCGCCGTTGCGAGCAATGGCCTCGAAGCAGTTTCCGCCTGTCGGGTCAAACGCTACGATTTGGTGATAATGGACTTGGCCATGCCGGAAATGGATGGGTTAACCACCGCACGCAACATCCGTAAGTTAGCTAAACCTAATGGGGTGGTGCCAATGTGCGCGTTGACTGCGTATGTTTCCGCTGAGGATCGCAACGCGTGTCTGAGCGCAGGTTATAACGGTTATTTAACGAAGCCTGTGACCAACGCCGATTTGTTGGCCGCCGTACAGAGCTTCTCGCCGTCGGCAGCTGCAAAGCCGCAGGGGGCTGTGCAGTTAGAACACCTGTCGGATATGTCGCGCCTTATGGGCGCAGATAAATTGGCCGCTTTGCTCTCCCAATTCAAGACGGAACTGGAAGAGCGCATATATTTCATAAATGCTAGCGATGATGCTTCTTCAGCTGAGGTTCGGCGTAGCCTGTATATCATTTGTCGCTCGGCGGAAACCTTTGGCTTCTTAGATTTAGCCAACAAGGCTAAGTCGCTGGGCGATAGTTTGATTAGCGATTTAGCGTTGCATGTAGACGTTGCGAAGGCCGCGATAGAATCGGTAGATGCTTCGCTTGGGACAAGTTCAGTTGAGTACCGTGATGAGTTACAGCAAGAGTTGGCAGAACAGGTTACCGCGGTATGCGAGTTCTTAGACGAGTACTTGCGCTCAAATTCTTGATTCGTGTTATAGCCGGTGGTGTTTAGTCAGTAATTGCACAAGCTGTGCAGCGCGCAGCTAGTGCCGTGCTTTGCGGCTCTTGCGATATCCCACGGCCCCAGCAATTTCACAGCGAATTCGAGAGCTAATCCGAACGGCGACATAGCCGGTCTAATTCAGGGGTGTCGCAGCGGCCGCATTGTCATCGATCTGCTGTTGCAGCCTTGCTACCGTAGCTTGCATTTGATCCCAGTGACCGAACAGAAACTCCTGAAAATCTTGCTTAGGCAACTCGGCAAAGGGTACCCGCCAGAATTCCAACAGGACTTCTTGATGCAGCCAGCCGCCGTTGAGTAGGTCGGGAATGTTCGCGGATCCTTCGAATCCAACGTGCGCCAGGAAGACCAGATCTTTTCCAGGATTTTCTTCCAGCATCGCTGTGATGCCGCCCAGGCGTGGTGGCAGTAAATCGGGCCAACGATCGAGTTGGTCGATTAACTGGGGCTTGTTCGCCTTGAGCTGGTCCTGTTTTTTGCGTGTAAATCGGGTGCCTTCGGGGTATATCAATACCGACTCATCGTCCCCCGCTGTGCTGACTAAGGCGCGTACCTCTTCCAGCGCCGCGTTGGTATCTGTGCCAGAGCGATCGACAAAGACATTGGGTAAGCGATTTCCGCCGATGTCTAAACAAGGCACGAGTAACAGTTCTTGCTTCAAGATATAACGCAAGCCTTCTTCACGAGCTTTACCGAAAAACAAAAGAGGCAGGACGGTGTCGCCCATGCTTGAATGACGGGATGCCACGATGGCGCAGCGACCCTGAACAACGTCCGCGCCCTGAACAGATATTTTGATGCGGAAGATTTTGATACCCAGATCGAGTAGTTGTCTGGCCCACCAAAACTGCACAGCTCGGGTGCGTTCCAACATGGCCGCATGGTCCTTTGCGAACAGCCAGGCACGGGTCAAACGCATGAGGCCACGCCACTCGAACCAAAGATAGCCGTACAGAAATGCGACAGCGTGCGGTGCTGTGATGTAGCGCGAGGAGAAGCTGGCAGCATAAGCCGTGAGAAAAATCAGCGGTGCCAGAGCCAATGCGGAAGGAGTGATTAGCATTAGCGAACCGAGCGTGATGATACGTCTTATGATCATGTCGAAGAGCCTTTTGTTAGCGCGCGGGGCTGGGCCGCCAGGGGGCGATCGTGTTGGCTTCGCAGGTGAGCTCGGAACCAAACTAATCCAACAATCCCAAACAAAGTGTTGCTGATGGCAGTTGCGGTGAAAATACCGCTGACGCCGTATAAATCATTCAGCAACAAGGCGAGTGGTACATAAAACACTAACATGCGTGTAAAAGACATGATGGTACTCGGTAGTGGCTTTCCTATTGCGTTGAACGAAGCCGACGCCATCATGAGCATGCCCCAGCAGCCATAGCTCCAGGGTACTATGCTTAGATATAACAGCGCGGTTTTCATCACGCTTACATTGTCGTCAACGAGCAGCACGATGTGCGCGCCAAACCCGAGTAACAACAGAGCGACACAGCCGCCCCAACTCATTGAAAAGATGTGACTGACTCGTACGCCTTGTTTGACTCGATCAATCTCGCCCGCGCCAAGGTTCTGACCGACAAACGGGCCGATCGAACCCGATAGGGCAAATAAAAGCATTACCGCTACCGCCTCGATCCTGCTCGCTACGCCGAAACCAGCCACCGCTGTTTCGCCGTGGGCGGCCAGCAGACGAGTGATAATGCCCATGGTAATCGGGCCAATCAGATTCGTAGCGATTGCCGGCAGCCCGACATGAAGAATGCGGCGAGTTGAGTGCCAAAATCCGCTCAGGCGGAGCAGGCTGTTGATCATCTCAGAACGATATAAGTAGCCGAAGGTAATCACTAGAGTGATCATCCGGCTTGCGGTCATCGCCCATGCGGCGCCCTCTAGCTCCAATCGAGGTAAGCCCCACCAGCCGAAGATAAGGAAAGGATCCAGCAAGAGATTGATCGCCGAGCCAAGCGTCATAATCATGCCTGGAATCGAAGCACTGCCATTGGCGCGCATGATGCTGCCGCAAATCATAGCGGTGGTGAACAAAATGCTGCCGGGCAAGTAGATCGATAAGTACCCGTTAATTTTCGGCAGCAACGCTGGATCGGCACCCAAGCGTAAAAACAGCGGATCAATGCTGAGCCAACAAATGAATACCAATACCGCCATCGCACTGGTCACCAGGACAAGACTATGGGTGCCAAGGCTTTTGACTTCTGGGCTTATGGCGTCGGCTGCAGATGAGTTGCGATCGAGACCAACCTGGCGGGCGATAACAGATGAAGTACCGATACTGATGCCGAGTGAAATGCTTGAAAGCACCATCACCAGTGGAAAAGTAAAAGTAATTGCGGCGATGTAGTCGGTGCCGAGTTGGCCTATGAAGCCGATCTCGATCATTTGCACCAAAATACTGGACGATACGCCGAGCATCATAGGTGCCGTGAGCCGCGCCAGCGATTGCGGCACAGGGCCCTGTGTTAAGTCTTTATGCGCCACGAGTTTGCTGCATCGTTCTTTTTTTTTGCCGGAGACCTAGCGGGCTTGGCGTTTAGGCTGTTGGCGGCGTCGAGGAACCCGCTTCCGCGCCGCGATTCATTGCCAAGCCGAATAGTAGGTTCACTGAGCGGCCTTGCTTGGCGGCTATTTTAGCGGTCACTTCGTCAGTGACTTGGTTAATCACTTTGCCTGTCATGGAGGTCCTTATTTTGTTTTTTTATGGTGGGCACCAAATCGTGTGCTGACTTGGCTCGTTTGATTGCTGACTGAGCGCACTGTTATGTCGAGTTGATGCTGCAAAAACCGACAGCCCGACATTATGGCGGAAAACGCATGCGGAAGTTAGCGAAGCGTGTCGCCAACAGTCTTTTAAGTGGACGTGTTTACGGGGCCGCACGGTTGGCGCCGTGGCCGCGGTCTATTTGGTAACAGGGTTGTATAAAAAGTCGCGCCAAAAATGGCTCCCCTATGAAGTTTTTTTTGAAAGGAAGCGATTTGCTGGGAGTGCAGTCTATGCGGACAGATTGATTGTCGCGAGTCGTCCTGAATTTTGAATACCTTATCCCGTTCATCTGATCTGCTGACGGTTTGACCTGGCTCGAGCATTTGCTTTATGGGTAGCTTGATAGGGCGACAATTCAGCGATGTTGTGTGGAATGCCGTTAGCGGTCACAGCTATCGGGTGTATTTGGGCTACAATCTAGGTGCCGTTCTTTAAGCGCTTAAACAGGAGCACCAAATAGCGATGCAAGCACTGTCTTTCGGTGCCGCGATGGCTGTTACTAACAGTGAACGCGCCGCCTATCTTGAATTCGCCGAAGCGACCGTAACGGCTGCCGGGTTGGTCACGCTGCCTTATTTCCGCGTCAAAGTTGCAGTTGAAAACAAGCGTGAGGGAGCGGGCTTTGACCCGGTCACTGCAGCAGACCGGGCTGCTGAAACGCTTATTCGCGAAGCGCTAGCCCAAGACCATCCTGAACACGGTATCTACGGTGAAGAGTTTGGTTTGCAGTCCGGCAATGGCCTGACTTGGGTCATTGATCCAATCGACGGCACCCGCGCCTTTATTATGGGCCAGCTCCATTGGGGGGTTTTACTGGGATTGTTCGACGGGGACCGGCCGATTGTCGGTGCTTGCCACCAACCCTACGTCGGCGAAACTTTTTATGGCGACACCCACTCAGCTTGGCTCCGTAAAGGTGATCACCAGGAACGACTCGCCACCCGTCGCTGTGAGCGTCTAGATGATGCCGTTTTAGGGAGTACAGGTTCCGAGTGGTTCACAGCAGCGAAATTGCAGCAGTTCAATCGGCTCTTCAACCGAGTGAAGCTGCGCAAGTTCGGCGGTGA
>MDTB01056820.1_pt1 | contig 23273 bp, 22 predicted proteins | sample 811161 | NCBI WGS metagenome assembly MDTB01 (sample SAMN05326650, study PRJNA326480) | marine metagenome | isolation source: seawater | place: Mediterranean Sea | collected 2009
AAAGATTGGTAAATCTTCTGGTGTTGAAATTATTAAAATTTCTTTTATCCCCGTTTGCATTAGAGTAGAAATAGGATAATATATCATTGGCTTGTCATAGACAGGCATGAGCTGCTTACTCACTGTAAGAGTGATCGGATAAAGTCTGGTTCCATGGCCACCTGCGAGAATAATTCCTTTCATTTTAATAGTTTTTTTTGTTGGTAATTTTTTTAAGCCATTTTTCGTTATCAAAATACCAGTCAATAGTCTTTTTTATACCATCTTCGAATGTGTGCGTTGGCTTCCATTTTAATTCATTCTTGATTTTTGATGAATCTATTGCATATCTTCTATCATGTCCTTTACGGTCATTGACATGTTTTATTAGGCGCATAGATGTTCCTTTAGGTCTGCTTAGTTTCTCGTCAACAATGCTTATTATTTTGTGGACTATCTCAATATTATCAATTTCGTTATTTCCCCCTACATTATACGTCTGTCCGATTTTTCCTTTTTCTAGTATAAGCTTTATTGATTGTGCGTGGTCCTCTACATAAAGCCAGTCTCTTGTATAATTGCCGTCGCCATAAATTGGTATTTCTCTGTTGTTAATTATTGATATAATACAGAGAGGGATGAGTTTTTCTGGAAATTGGTTTGGACCATAATTATTGCTGCAATTAGATATTATTGTGGGGAGCCCGTATGTGTTATAATAAGCTCTGACAAAATGATCTGATGATGCTTTTGAAGCTGAGTATGGAGAGTTGGGTTTATAAGGAGATTTTTCATGAAAAAATCCGTTTTCAATAGATCCGAAAACTTCATCTGTACTGATTTGATAAAAAGCTTTTTTGTCTTTGTTTTGTGAATAATGTCTTCTAAAGTTTTCTAAAAGGTTAAGTGTTCCTAAAACGTTTGTTTCGGCAAACAAGGTTGGTGTTTCGATAGACCTGTCTACGTGGGATTCAGCCGCAATATTGATTACATAATTAAAATTATATTTGTTGAAGAGGCTCGATACAACCTTTTTATCGCATATGTCTCCTTTAATAAAGGTGTAGTTTTCTTCTTTTTCTAGCCCTTCAATATTGTTTAAGCTTCCTGCGTATGTTAAGCTATCAAGATTAAAAACATTGTAAGACTTGTCTTTTACAAAGAGTTTTATTACATGCGAGCCAATAAACCCTGCTCCACCGGTAATTAAAGTGTTTGTCATTTCTTTGCATTTGACATTATATATTGATCAAAATATTTTAAACCGAAAATCATGTTTACTAGAAAAAACCCTAACAGTAATCCTCTAATCTTATTGTTTTTTAGTAAAGATGAGTCCTGATATCCAAGCTTGGGGAAAGGGGAAACAACGTCTACTACATTGATTACTTCAATTTTGTTTTGTCTTATTTTTTCCAATCTTTCTGTTAAAGCAATTTTTCTGTCCAACAGCGAAATTTCTGCATTATTGTCGCTTATGTTTGACATATATAAATTAGTTCCGTTAGAAAACTCTTTCTTAGCTTCAATTAATCTAACTTCTTCAAAAAGTGATAGCAATGAATCTGTTTGTGTTATGGATATAGTTGTTATTGAATCATTTATCGACAGGTTTTGAAGTTCAGTCTCTTGTCGTGTTTTAAAATATTCTTCCTCCGAAACTGAGGAGATGAAAGGCTCCAATAAAGATGGGAAAATATCTTGTGAGGTAGATTCTACTGTCAATGTGTGAGTGTCTCTGTCGAAAACCTGTAATTGTTTTTTAAATTCTCTAAAGCTTGTTTCAGCGGCAACAACTGAGTCTAACTCAGTTACATAATCATTGTATTCCATCAGCAGAGTTACCTCTGAAACAAATGGGCTCATTTTAATACTTTTTATTTTTGATGCTTTGCTTTGATTAATATTAAAAAAAAGTGCTAGTTGAACAGAATCTCCCTGTGATGCTAAATCATTTAAATACTCTGTATTATTATAGAGTTGTCTTGAGCTATCAAAGCGTGGCTGCAGTGTAGCTGAGCCGATAAATGTCGTTGGAGCTATTGTGTCTGCGATTATGCCTAAAACTCCTCCTACCAAAACTGCGGCTATAAAGTATGAAAGTTTTCTCCTAATAAAAACTGCATAGCCTATAAAGATGTTAAAGACTAGTTTTACGGTTTCGATAATAAATGAAATTATATTATTGAATCCTTTACCAATTGACCTAAATAAATCCCCAACTTCAACTTCGTCCCCAGATTTTTTGTTTGTTTTGTTTGATTTCATGCTTTAAATTTTCTCAATTATTTTAACAATAAACGTTAAGCTTATAACTTTATTTTAAACTCTTTTAGTTCTGCAACTATGCTTCTGTTGTTCATTAGCCTTGGGGTTTTATTTTGTCCCCCCAATTTACCCTTTCTTTTCATATATATCTCAAACGCATCTTTTTTTAGAGGTACAACTGAAAGAGGACTTAATACTCCGCCCTTTACCAGGTCATCATAATAAATGTTTTGTTCCCTCACTAATTTGTCAAGATTTTTAGAAAATCTCATTATATTTTTTGGTTTATTTTGAAACGAAATCCACCACTCGTGGTGAGATTTTCCGGCTGATGGGTTGACATTAGGGGCAACTGTAAACTCATTTACGGCTTCTCCTGTTGCTTTGATTGCTTTTTTCATAGCATATTCGACTTCTTTAACTATTACGTGTTCTCCAAAAGCAGATATGAAATGTTTTAATCTACCAGTTACTATTATTCGACAGGGTTTAAGAGAAATAAACTCTATTGTGTCTCCAATTTTATATCCCCAAAGACCTGCTGATGTGTTTAAGATTATTGCATAATTAACACCTGTTTTAACGTCTTTTAAAGACATCCTTTTCTTTGGGTTGTTTATGTGCTTAGGCTCCACAAACTCATAAAAAATACCCGCCTTTAGGTTTAATAACATTCCTTTCTCTGATGTTGAGTCTTGGAAGGCAATAAACCCTTCTGAAGCGGGATATAGTTCTATACTGTCGATTTTTTTTCCAACAAGGTTTTCTAGGCCCTTTCTATATGGCTCAAAATTTACGCCTCCATAAACAAAAAGGGAAAAATTTGGAAATATTTCCCCAATTTTCTTGTTTGATTTTTTTTTAAGTTTTTCAAAATACATTTTTACCCACGGTGGTATTCCGCCAATTAAGCGCATGTCCTCGTTTATTGTCTGTTCTACAATTGCATCAACTTTTTTATTCCAATCTTCAATACAATTAACACTCCATGTAGGAAGTCTGTTTTTTTGTAAATATTTTGGAACATAGTGCGCCACAATTCCTGAGAGTCTCCCGATTTTGATATTATTAACTTTTTTTAAAGTTGGGCTTCCTTGCAAAAACATTACTTTTCCATTAATGAAGTTTGAGTTTCCCGAATAGTATATATAGTGTAACAACGCGCTTCTAGCTGAGTTAATGTGTGTCTTCATAGATTCTTTCGAAATGGGTATATATTTTACTCCTGATGTTGTGCCTGAAGTTTTCGATAAGTATATTGGCTTCCCTGGCCATAAAATATCCGTGTTTCCCTCAACAGCCTTATTAATGTATAGTTTTAAAGACTCATAGTCTCTTATTGGTACTCTATTCTTAAAATCATTGTAATTGTCTATGTTGTTAAAGTCGTGTTCAAAACCAAAGACTGTTTTTCTACCATTTTTGATTAAATAGTTTAATACCTTAGTTTGACTTTTGACTGGGTTTTTTGAAATCGCTTTGTAAGATATCACGTCTCTTAATGCCCAAATTTTAGCTAATTTTCCTTTGATACCCATTAGTCGAAATCTATGAATTCTTCTGGATTTAATGAAAAACCGTTACTCCAAATCTCAAAGTGAAGGTGTGGTCCAGTGGTGTTCATCCCCGAATTACCTGAAAAAGCTATCACCTGGCCTTGTTCTACAACTTCTCCCTGAGATACGCTTATTGAGGAATTGTGTTTATAAACAGATAACAAGTCGTATGGGTGGTCGATTATAACAACATAGCCTACATCGTCACTCCAGCCGGAAAAAACAACCACCCCTTCAGTTGTTGCTCTTACTGGTGTATTTAGTTTTGTTGCAATGTCAACAGCATAATGGCGTGTCATTGCGTCATATTTTTGGGTTACTTTTCCAGAAATTGGTTTAAACAACGTTAGCAGAGACTTGTCTTCACCTGTCTGGGTTATGTTGTATTTTTCGTCGTTCTCTACTTCAATTCTAAGAAGGGAGTCAGCTTCTGATGTTTCAAACTCTAATAAGCTTTTATTAGAATAAATTGTGTCCGAATTAACTCGTTGTTCTAACTCATATATATCAAGGTCTCCCTTCAACACTTCGCTGACTGCAATAATATATCTCTGGTTTCTCATAAGCTTTTCTTGAATGGAGTCTAGTTTGTAATTATTCATAATTGCTTTTCTTCTGAGCTCTGATGAATCATACCCTGGAATATACTCCTTTAAAGGAGTATATGAAATAACCAAGAAAGTAGAAATAATTAATAATAATATGGATACGCTAAAAAACAGAAAAACATTTAGTCTGTTTAGTTTATACGAAAATGTTTCCTCATAGCTTTGTTCATTAAGAATTACAAACCTATATGTAGCTAGCCAACGATTTAACCTGGAGTTTTTGTTTTTTTTTGTTTTTTCCACTGTAGCAAATATAACTAGTTGATTTTTAGGTTTTATTGGTTAGTTTTAATTTGATAATGTTTTTTAACTTTACAATAAATTTTTAAATATGTTTCTTGCAATTGGTGTTTGGCAAGTTGTTATAATTGCGTTTGTAATACTGCTTCTTTTCGGAGGTTCTAGGCTTCCTAAGCTTATGAAAGGGCTTGGTACTGGTCTTAAAGAATTTAAAGACGCCACTAAGGAAGATGACAAAGACGATAAGCCTAAAGATTAGGCATAATTCTTGTTGATCTAATTATTGATTCTAGCTCAAAAATGTAATCTCTTTTTAATGTTGAGGGTGCAAAAACAAACCCTTCTATCATTATGTTTTTTTTACTTTTTTCATCTTCTATTAAAAAATTTATAAATGGCCCCGCCATAAAATCTCCTTTAACTTCCCATGTTCCTCTCGTTTCGGTTGCTTCATTGTTATCAATTGTAGTTGAAAAAACATATGGGGTATATGCCTCTTCTGTTTTCATGTGTGTGCCCGGAAGTCTTCCTGGAATAAATTTTCTCCCTATTGAGTCTCTGATTCTAATGATTTTCTGAAGCGTTTTCTTTTCGTCTTCACTTTTCAAAAACTCCAGCTCTGTAATAATTATGTTTAAGTGCCCTTTTTGTATTTCTCTTTGAAACCAGACTGTTTTTTTTTCCTTCTTGAACAAGGAATACGCAGACGGTATCTCCATTTCTATTCCAAAAATGTTTCTTGTTTCTTCTTGCTTTAAAATTGATTTTTTGGTTCTTCTTTGTCTTTCTAATATTTCTTGTTTTTTGAGTTTTTTTATAATTTGTATTGATTGAGATATTATAATTTCTATTAAGGTTTCTTTTTCCGGTGCTGACAACACGGCTATTATTTGCGGTGCGGCATACCTGTTTGTGTCTGTTCTTACTATTACTTTTTCACTTAAGCCAACCCACAAAATTGTTCGGCTTGAGCGGGCAAAGCCACTAAAGACCGATGGGGGCATTTGTTTTAAATCAAACAATGGCTCCTGCTGAGGAAGTCCTTCTGCAGGATATGCAAACCCTGCTCTTATTGCGTCTCCAACGTCATTGTTCCAAAGATTGTTTTCTATGACCACGGTAATTGAGTTTATGTTGCCGTTAGACTTTTTTATGAGGGGCTTATTTTCACTATCACAGCTAAAAAACAGGAATATTAAAAAAATTATTTTTAGTCTATTATGATTGTACATCATTTTATAATTGATTGGATGCCTGGTAATATTTTTCCCTCTAATGACTCTAGCATGGCTCCGCCTCCAGTTGACACGTAGCTTACATGTTTATCGAAGCCAAACTCTTTAGCAGCGGCTACAGAGTCCCCTCCACCTACTAGAGAAAAAGCTCCCTTTTTGGTTGCTGCTATAATACTTTTTCCAACAGCTTTTGTTCCTTTAGAGAATTTTTTGAACTCAAAGACTCCAATTGGGCCGTTCCAAAGTATTGTTTTTGAGTTCATTATTACTTTGTGAAAGATTTTTTCTGTCTCCGGTCCAGCGTCCATACCTTCCCATTCTTCGTCAATATTATATATGTCAAATTTTTTAACCTTCGTGTTGTTTGTAAAGCTCTGTCCTGCCCTAACATCGACAGGTAAATAAATTTGAACTCCTTTTTCTTGTGCTGTTTTCATTATTGCAATTGCGGTGGTTATGTTTTTTGTTTCACAAATTGATTTTCCTATTTTTCCTCCTTTTGCTTTTATAAAAGTGAAAGACATTCCTCCACCAATGATAAGGTTGTTTATTTTGGGTAAAATATTATGAATTATCGAAATTTTACTTGATACTTTTGATCCGCCTAAAATTGCTGTCACTGGCGGTTTTCCTTCTTTCATGATTTTATTTAATGAGGCTATTTCTTTTTCTAAAAGGAATCCAAAACACTTTTTGTTTCCAAAAAACTTTGCTACCGTTGATGTAGATGCGTGTTTTCTGTGAGCTGTACCAAAAGCATCGTTTACATATATAGTTCCCAGCTTAGATAGCTCTTTAGCGAAGTCTTTGTCGCCGCTTGTTTCTCCTTTATGAAACCTTAAGTTTTCTAAAAGCAAGACTTGTCCAGGCTTTAAGTTTAAGGCCATTTTTTGGGCTTTTTTCCCAATAGTTTCATCACAAAACATGACTGAGAGATGCAGTGTCTTAGATATCTCTTTAACGATGTTTTTTAGAGAGTATTTTTTGTCGATTCCACTTGGTCGTCCTAAATGAGACATAAGAACACATGCTCCGCCCTCCTTTAGAATGTATTTTATGGTTTTTGATGCGCCAACTATTCTTGAATTATCAGTAATTAATCCATTGTCGATTGGAACGTTAAAATCAACTCGAACCAATGCCCTCTGATTATTAAACGAAGTTTTTCCTAGCGTTTTCATTTATTTTCTTGCTTCAAAAATACAACATGAATTGGTTTTAGCGGCTGTATGTTTTTATTGAATCAAATTGTATATTTAAATGTGGGCTTTTGTAGCGTTCTAGGTCAAGAAGAAGAAATCCGTTTGTTAGAACACTCCTTAAAAAAGGGGCAAGTCCCTCATTCTCAGGTGTTTATAGGCAAGGACGGCTATGGTTTACTCTTAATAGCAATTTCATATGCGCTTAAGGTTGTTGGAATGTCCGAGTCATTTGGTTCTCAAGAAGATACAATAAATGATTCTATTGTTCACCCAGATATTCATTTTTTTTTTCCAAGCTCCATCAATTCAAAATCAAAATCTACGCAAGAATATTTACCTCTTTGGCATGAGTTTATAAGGAGGGAGGGGTATGCAGGTCTTAATGATTGGTGTGAATTTGCGGGAATTGAAAACAAAAATCCTGTTATCGGGGTAAAAGAGTCTGATGAATTTATTAAACGTTTAGGTCTCAAATCATTTTATGGTGGTTGGAGGTGTGTAATTGTGTGGCATGCAGAGACAATGACTTCGTCCGCTTCAAATAAATTATTAAAAAGTATTGAAGAGCCTGGTGAAAAGACTCTTTTCCTTTTACTAACAGATAATGAAAAAAAAATATTGCCGACGATTTTATCTAGGTGTCAAAAAATTAAGTTTCGTCCTTTGTCAGACAATAAAATGACTTCCTATATCAAGTCTTTAGGTGTAGAAGGAGTTCGTGCTAGTTCAATTATTTCATATGCAAAAGGAAATATTGGTTTAGCAAATAGGCTTAGCGTTAACTCTGAGTTTCAGGAAAGTCTTGAGCTGCTTTTTATTGAGTGGGTTAGGCTTGCGTTTGCCGCAAAAAAAAATAAAGCTGTTGTTTTAAAACTGAATTCGTGGAGTCAGAAATTAGCGTCTCGTAATATTGGGTTTCAGAAAAGTTTTATCTCTTTTTCTATTTTGTTTTTTCGTTCCGCTTTAATGACACATTATAAAATTTCTTCTGGTCTTGTTGTCCCTTTCTCTAAATTTGACATTAATTCTTTTTCAAACTTTGTGCATGGGCAAAATATTCTTTTGATCATTTCTGAGTTGGAAGGGGGTGCCTATGAATTAATGCGTAACGGTAATCCTAAAATGATTTTTAATGATTTATCATTTAAGCTTACTAGGCTTTTGTTTAAAGTGAAAAAATAAACACGCCCCTGTGTGTTTTATGCTAAGGTTTTTTCTTTTTTTTAAGCTTGGCTTCTTTTTTAAAATAAAAAGCTCTTAAACGGTCTTAAAATTCTTTTTTTAAACAAAACAACAAAGAGGAGGTGTTTTTATTCATCGCGCCCTTTAGGTTTGAGTAAAACCCTTTTATTGTTCCTTTTAAATAAGGAAAGTTGCTTTTGCAGTATTTTTCTGATAAAATTGAAATATAAAATGCGTCCATAAGCATGGGTGATGTTTTTTCAATTGTAAAGCCCGTTTGTTTAATGAGTTTATGAAATGATTTTTTGTTGTAGTGCCATATGTGCCTAGGAACATCAAATGCGGCCCAGTTTTCTTTGTAATGCTGTGCGTCCCATGATGAGTGGTTCGGTATGGCTATAAAAACTCTACCAGTTGGCTTAAGCGAATGGTGTAGTCTCTCTAGTGTTTTTTTCGGGTTTTTTAAATGTTCTAAAACATGCCACAATGTTATGACATCATATCTTTTTTTACAAAGCTTTTCATCTACTGTTGTAATTTTTCTTTCTTTAAGTCTTTTTTTGCATTCTGTGTCTGTTTCAAAGGCTTCTACGCTCCATCCTTTGCTTTTAGCGTAAGCTGCAAAAGAGCCTACCCCTGCGCCATAATCCAACATATTTCCTTTGCTTTTTCTTGTTCTTATGTGTCTTATTTTAATCCTGTTATTAGTTTTCCTTGCTAAACCATAGAAAACATCAAAAAGAGATTTATGTTTTATTTTATAAGGCATATAGGCCTGGTGTTTATAATATTTGGAAGCATGATTTTTTTTTAGTTGTGGCCAGGTTTTCCATGCTCCTGTTGTTTTGTCTTTCCTAATACGGAATTTTTCTTCAGAGCTTTGGTGGTCAATTATAATATATTGTTTCACGTGGAACTTTTAGCGGCCAATATATACCAAAAGGACAGAGATATCGCTAGGAGAAACGCCGCTAATTCTGGAGGCCTGGTCTATAGACTTGGGTTTTATTTTAGTAAGTTTTTGCTTGGCTTCAAATGAAAGGGATGCCAGCTTGTGGTAAGAAAAATCGTCGGGGATTTTTATGTTGCCCAAGTGCTTTAATTTTTCTGCTTGTGCTTTTTCTTTCTTAATATATCCTGAATACTTTATTTCTATCTCTGCTTTTTCAACAATCTCATTGAAATCTCCATTTATTTTTAAGCCCTCTTTAACGCCTGAAAATTCCATAAAATCAGCAATTTTAATCCCCGGGCGAGACAAAACTTTTAACATCTTTACCGGTTGCTTTATTGGGGCTGATGATTTTGACTCAAGCATGTGGTTTATCTGGTTGGGTTTAATGCTTGTCTTAGAAAAAAACCTTTGTATCTTTTTGGACTCCTTTTTTCTCTCCTCCATTTCATTAAACCTTTCCTTACTGGCAAGGCCTATTTTATGTCCTTTTGGTGTTAGCCTTTCGTCTGCATTGTCTTGACGCAAAAGCATTCTGTATTCAGCGCGTGAAGTAAACATTCTGTAGGGCTCGTCAGTGCCTTTGGTTATTAGGTCGTCAATTAAAACCCCTATGTAAGCCTCATCGCGAGAAAGAACAAAGTCTTCTTTTTCTTCAACGAAATTGTGGGAATTAATTCCCGCGATAATTCCTTGGCATGCTGCTTCTTCATAACCAGTTGTTCCGTTAATTTGTCCCGCGAAGAAAAGCCCTTGGATCTCTTTTGTTTCGAGAGTGTGTTTTAGTTGTGTTGGTGGAAAATAGTCATATTCAATTGCATAGCCTGGTCTAAAAAAGCGTACGTTTTCAAAACCCTTTACTGAGCAAAGTGCTTTATACTGAATTTCTTCAGGAAGTGATGTAGAAAACCCATTTACATAAGACTCTACAGTGTTCCAGCCCTCTGGCTCAACAAAGATTTGATGTCTTTCCTTTTCTGAAAATCTGTTAATCTTATCTTCGACAGAAGGACAATATCTTGGGCCAACGCTCTTTATTCTTCCGTTAAACATTGGTGACCTGTCAAAGCCTTGACGGAGTAAATCATGAACCTTAGAGTTTGTGAATGTCATATAACAAGAAAGTTGATTTTTTAAGGGCTTGACAGAACTCAAATACGAAAATGTTCTAGGTTTCTTATCTCCGGGTTGTTCAATCATTTTTTTGAAATCTAACGATCTAGAGTCTACTCTGGGGGGTGTGCCTGTTTTCATTCTTCCTGAAATAAAACCAAGGCTGTTAAGTTGTTCTGTGATACCAAAAGTTGATCGCTCTCCAGCTCTTCCTCCACCATACTGCTTTTCTCCAATATGAATTAATCCATTAAGAAAAGTTCCGCTTGTCAAAATAACTGATTTTGACACAATTTTTACCCCTAGTGTTGTTTTTACTCCAGAGAGCTTGTTTTTAATAAACACAAGGGAAGAAACCGTGTCTTGATAAAAATCGATGTTTTCAATTTTTTCAAGCTTTGTGCGCCAACACGAAGCAAATAACATTCTGTCAGACTGAACACGCGGGCTCCACATTGCTGGGCCTTTAGATTTATTAAGCATTTTATATTGAACAGCTGAGAGGTCTGAAACAATTCCGCTAATTCCTCCTAGTGCGTCAATCTCTCGTATAATTTGTCCTTTTGCAATGCCTCCCATTGCTGGATTGCATGACATCTGGCCGATATTTTGTAGATTCATTGTAATAAGGAGCACTTTGCTCCCCATTTTTGCTGCTGCAGCTGCCGCTTCAGAGCCTGCATGGCCGCCGCCAACAACAATAACATCATAAGCTTTTTTAAACATCTAATCTTCTTTTCTGTTCCACGTGAAACATTTTTATAAGCCTATTCTCTTCGGCAGTCATCCTGCGTTTGTCGTCTTTGTTTTTGTCCTTAAATCCTACGCAATGTAGCAGACCATGGGCCATAAGTCTCAATATTTCATTTTCAAAAAGAACGTTGTGTTTTTGGGCATTTTCCTTTGCTCTTTCTGTTGAAATAGCTATGTCTGCACTCACGTTTTTTCCTTCACTTGAACAAAAGGTTATTATGTCAGTATACGCGTCGTGTGAAAGATGTTTTTTATTGAGATCTAAAAGACTTTCGTCGTTCATAAAAGAGTACACCAGTCTGCATGAAGACAGCCCGTAATAACGTGCGCATTTCTTCAGCCACGACTTGTATAAATCACAATCATTAATTTTGTGTCGTGTGTTAAAAATAAAATCTACTTCTAAATGCACAGCACAAATATATTCAAATACCTAAGCTATTATATATCTTTGAAAAATGAAAGTTCGTGTTCGCTTCGCTCCTAGTCCTACTGGGCCACTTCACATTGGAGGAGTTCGTACAGCATTATATAACTATCTTTTTGCAAAAAGAAACAACGGTAAGTTTATATTAAGGATTGAGGACACAGATATGTTGAGGTCTGTTAATGGTGCAGAAAATCATATAAGAGAATCCTTGAAATGGCTTAACATTTCAGTTGACGAAGGCCCTGAAAAGGGTGGTTTGTTTGGGCCGTACAGACAAAGCGGTCGTAACAACCTGTATATCAAGCACATAGATGTCTTAGTCACTCAAAAGAAAGCTTATCTTGCCTTTGATTCCAGCGATGATTTAAAAAGAGAGCGTTTGGCACAAGAAAAAAAAGGGGAAGGGTTTGTGTACAATTGGCGTAATCGTAAAAACTTTAAGAACAGTCTTAACATGTCTAAGAAAGATGTTGAAAAAGAGCTTAATCTCGGAACAAACTATGTCATTCGTTTTAAAAGCTATGCCAAAGGCGATGAAAAAAATATTACAGTTAAAGATATTGTTCGTGGGCAAATAACTTTTGATAAAAGCATAGAGGATGACAAAGTTTTACTGAAAAGCGACAAGACTCCAACCTATCATTTAGCAAATGTGATAGATGATTGTTTAATGAAAATTTCTCACGTTATTAGAGGGGAGGAATGGTTGCCTTCATTAGGGCTTCATTGCCAGCTATATGATGCGTTTGGGTGGAAACGTCCGGAGTTTGTGCACCTTCCTTTAATACTAAAGCCGTATGGAAAAGGAAAGTTGTCAAAGAGAGATGGGGAGAAGTTCGGATTCCCCGTATTTGCTGTTGATTGGGGTGAAAAAAATATGAGTTTTAAAAAAAGTGGGTATTTGCCAGAGGCTCTGATTAATTACTTGGCGTTATTGGGATGGAACCCTGGTGGAAAAAAAGAAGTGTTTACGCTTGAAGAGCTAAAAGGTCTTTTTTCGTTTGACGAAGTTTCTCCTTCTGGAAGTAAGTTAGACATAGAAAGATGTCGTTGGTTTAATCACAAGCATATTCAACGAAAATCAAACAATAAAATAAAAGAACGTCTTGTAAATGAGCTTGAAAAAAGAGAAGTTCTTAACAACATGGTTGTTCCAGAACGTGTGGCAGGCTTAATAAAAGAGAGAATTTACTTGCTCAGTGACGTTTGGGACGAAGCATGTTATTTTTACAAAAGCCCAGAAGATTATAGCGCAAAAGCGCTTAAAAAATTAGAAAAAGGCTCTGCTGCTTCTGCATTAATCGTTCTTTTTGGTTACGTGAGTAAAGAAATAAGTGTTAGCTGGGAAAAAGCTGTCGATTTTGTTGCAGAAAAACAAAACATAAAAAGAAATCTAATCCTTTCTGCTATTCGTTTAGCGCTAGTCGGCCGGTTTGCTGGTGTAAGTGTTTTTGAAATACTAAGCGTAATAGGAAAAGAGGAGTCGTTGAAAAGAATTAACAAACTATTAACCAGATTAAAAGAATAAAATATTTAATATTGTATTAAATTAATTTTATAAAAATGATTGTTACATATATTTTATTTTCCCTACTACTACTTTTAATTGCTGCTGCGTTTTTTATTGTAAAGCAACAATCTGCTGCTGTGATTGAGCGCTTTGGAAAGTTTCAAAGTATACGGCAGTCAGGGCTACAGCTTAGAATTCCAATAGTAGACACTATTGCAGGACGGTTAAGTTTAAAAATCCAACAACTTGATGTTATTGTTGAAACAAAAACAAAAGATGACGTATTTGTTAAAATCAAGGTCTCAGTTCAGTATATGGTTATAAAGGACAAGGTTTATGATGCTTTTTATAAGCTTGATTATCCTCACGATCAAATAACCTCTTATGTGTTTGATGTGGTCAGGGCAGAAGTTCCAAAAATGAAGCTTGACGATGTTTTTGAAAAGAAAGATGATGTAGCTATCGCTGTTAAGACAGAGCTCAACGACGCGATGATAAATTATGGATATGATATCATCAAAACATTAGTAACAGATATTGATCCAGATCTACAGGTTAAAGAAGCTATGAACAGAATTAATGCTTCGGAGAGAGAAAAAATTGCTGCTCAGTTCGAAGGCGATGCAGCAAGAATCTTAATTGTAGAAAAAGCAAAGGCCGAAGCTGAATCTAAACGGCTTCAGGGTCAAGGAATTGCAGATCAAAGAAGGGAAATCGCTCGGGGTCTCGAAGAATCAGTAGAAGTATTAAACAAAGTAGGTATTAACTCACAAGAGGCGTCCGCTTTAATTGTAGTTACACAACACTACGACACTCTTCAATCAATTGGAGAAGAGACAAACAGTAATTTAATTCTTTTACCTAACTCTCCTCAAGCAGGTGCTGACATGTTAAACAATATGGTGGCGTCGTTTACAGCAAGTAATCAAATTGGTGAAGCGATGAAAGTGTCTAAAAAGAAAAAAGACGACCCTGATAGTTCTGTTAATAAAGAAAATCTCTAAGTTTTAGCTTCTTTTTTAGTCCATGTGTCTCTCAAAGAAACAGTTTTATTAAAAACTTTTGTTTTGTCTGTGCTTTTTTTGTCGCAAATAAAATATCCTTGCCTTTGAAACTGAAAACTTGTCCCTGGCTCTGCTTTCTTCAGTGAAATCTCTGCATACGCTTTATTTGTTATTAGGGAGTGTGGGTTTATGTATTTTGTAAAATCCTGATCTTTATCAGAATCTGGGTTTGGGTTTGTAAAAAGCCTATCGTATTGATTAACTTTTATTTTTACGTGTTTTTTTTGTGACACCCAATGTAATGTTCCTTTAACTTTTCTTTGACTTTCCTCAGTCCCGCTGCCACTAAGGCTTAATGGGTCATAAGTACAGTAAACGGTGGTTACCTCTCCTTTATCGTTCTTTTTTACGCTTTGAGCTTTAATAATATATGCGCTTTTTAATCTAACTTCTCCTCCTAATTTTAATCTAAAAAACTTTCTGTTTGCTGTTTCTCTAAAATCATTTCTCTCTATAAATAATTCATTGCTAAAATGTATTTTTCTGCGTCCTGCTTCTTTGTCTTCAGGGTTGTTTTTTGTTAATAATGTTTCTACTTTATTTTCAGGATAGTTGGTTACAATCACTTTTATTGGGTCTAATACCACCATTACTCTTTTCGATTTTTTATTTAAGTCCTCCCTTGCACAAAATTCAAGTAATGACGCGTCAATAACATTGTCTCTCTTAGCTACACCTACTGCTTTTGCAAAATTTATTAGTGCTGTTGGCGTATATCCTCTTCTTCTCAAACCGCTAATTGTAGGCATTCTTGGGTCATCCCAGCCTTCGACAAAGCTGTTTTCTACTAACTTTTGAAGCTTCCTTTTACTTGTAATAGTGTAGCTTAGATTTAATCTAGAAAACTCTCTCTGTTTTGGTTTTGTTCCTTTTTTATATACAAAGTCTAAATATTCATCATATAATTCTCTATGAGGTAAAAACTCTAAAGTACATAATGAGTGAGATATTTCTTCAATATAATCTGATTGACCGTGTGCCCAATCATACATTGGATAAACACACCATTTGTCTTTTGTTCTGTGGTGTGGTTTTTTCAAAATTCTATACAGGACTGGGTCTCTCATCAACATGTTTGAAGAAGACATGTCTCCTTTAAACCTTAACACCATTGATCCTTCTGGGTGCTTTCCTTCTTTCATTTCAATAAAAAGAGAAAGAGCTTTATCAGGAGTCTGATTTCTAAAAGGACTGTTTTGCCCTGGGTTTGTTGGTGTTCCTTTTTGTAATGCTATCTGTTCTGTTGATTGATTGTCTACATACGCCTTTCCTTTTTTTATAAGCTCTAGTGCCCACAAATAAAGTTGTTGAAAATAATCTGATGCATACTTTTCCTCTTTCCATTTATATTGAAGCCATGAAATATCGTCTTTAATTGCGTCTACAAATATTTTGTTCTCTTTAACAGGGTTGGTGTCGTCAAATCTTAAGTTTACTGGTGCTTTATATTTTTTTCCGAGCTCAAAGTTTAAGCAGATTGCTTTAACGTGTCCAATGTGTAAATATCCGTTGGGTTCAGGTGGAAAACGAAACTTTAGTTTTTTTTTATCAAACCCTTTTTTTAAGTCTTCGTCTATAATATGTTCTATAAAATTTTTTGAAAACACCCTGCTTTTTTTATACAAATTTAACCAATTAGAGATATTGTAAACTGTCTTTTTTATATTTGATATATATGGATAAAATTTATTTAAACGATGTTCGTATTTATGCTTATCACGGTTGTTTAAGTGAAGAAGCTATAATAGGTAGTGATTACCGTGTTGATATGTGGGTTGAGGCCGATCTAAATAAAGCCAAAAAAAGTGACTCTTTAAAAGACACTGTTGATTATGTTTTTCTTTTGAGTTGTATAAAGAATGAAATGAGTGTGCGTTCAAAGCTTCTTGAAAGTGTCGCTGAAAGGATTATAAATTCTGTTTTTTCTGGATCATCTCTTGTAAAGACTGTTTGTGTTAAAGTTTCTAAAATTAACCCTCCAATTGGTGGAAATATTGAGTCTGTTTCTTTAGAATTAAAAAAAAGCGTAGGTTAAAAACACTATTTTTGGTTTTCTTTGGCACCGTGGCCGAGTGGTTAGGCAGAGCTCTGCAAAAGCTTGTACAGCGGTTCGAATCCGCTCGGTGCCTCACCTTAGTGCAATTGATGTCGTACTAAAGCCTTCGACTATTAAATATGTACCAAAAACAAAAATAAAGACATTTAATGTTTGTTTCATTTTATACAGCGCTCTATCTGTCAGTTTAGATTTTAGTTTATTTGCAAAATAATATTTTGTAAGGTTTACAACAACATAAGTGAAAATTGTTGTTAAAAAAAATATCCAAATTTTGATTGGGTTCATTTCAAATTTTGGTCCAATCACAAATAAGACCCCTGTCCAAAAAAATAAAATTGCAACATTAATTATATTTAGTAAAAAACCCTTCGATGCTAAAGAAATAAACCTAGGCGTTTCAATTATTCTTACCTTTCCTTTTTGATGTTTTTTCTTTTTTCGAAAAGTTTTAAAACAAGAAACTAGTCCATACGAAGATAATAACACCCCTCCTAACACAAAGAGAGCAGGTTGGTTTTCCTCAGTTATTATTTTACTTGCTCCAAAATAAGCTACTGAGAAGAATGTAACATCTGCAAGAACTACTCCTAAATCAATAAAAAAAGCCTGCTTAATGCCTTTAGAAACACTTGTTTCAAGCAGAATAAAAAATAATGGTCCAAAGGAAAAGGAAAGTAATATTCCAAGAGGTATTGCTGGTAATATCTCTAACATCTATTAAAGTTATAATAAATTATATATTCAATAGAAAATAAAAATTGAATTTATTGTTTTTTCTACTCTTTTTGTTCAATTCTTCCTCCCACAGAAATTTTCTTTTCCAGTTTGACTGGTTTACCATGAACCACAACTGATCCTCCGAAGCTTACCTTTGCTTCTGCTAGTTCAGACGCTTTTACAGACGCTCTTCCTCCAGCTGCAACCTTTACCACAACTTGCTCAGACTCAAGCGAAGATGCTTCTAAAACTCCACCTGCACTTACCTTATGGTTTTGTGTAACTGCAGAACCTTTAATGTTAATTATTCCTCCTGATGTTGCTTTTGTTATAACTTTTTGTACATCTAGAATAGATTCTATCTCTGCTCCTTCCTGAGCTTTTAAAACAATACTTGGTTGGAACAAAACATCTTGAGAAGAAACAAAGGACCCTTGATTTGCATCTATTTCTTCAATTGGAGAAGAATTAAAGAGTGCTATAGTGGTATTAAATCCACTAAACATTTTTTTAACATCCATCCTAATTTGTAAAGACCCGTTTTTAAGTTTAATAGAAACATGTTCTTTATTTTTTCCTTCAATTAACAATGAGTCAGATTCTGATGGAATTATCGTTACTCTAATCCCATCATAAACCTTAACCTTATTAAATTCTCCAATTTTTATAGCCTGGGAGTATGAAAAAATTGAAAATAAAAGAAAAATTAAGGTAGTTCTCATGTTTTTTATTTCAAATATAATGAATATTAAGCGTGCCCTATCAATTTAAAATCAATGTGTTTTTTTATAATATCTGTATTAATTACTTCTATAAATACACTGTCTCCTAACTGAAATATTTGTTTCTGTTCCTCATTTTCAAAAGAATAATTTGATTCATTATACGAGAAATATCCTTTAGGAAAATTTCTAATATTTACCATTCCTTCACATTTATTTTCATCAATTTCAACATATATTCCCCTTTCTACAACTCCTGAAATAACACCTTTAAACATATTTCCTAATTCTTTACTTATATACACAACTTGCATAAATTTTATAGATTGTCTTTCGGCTTTTGTGGCTAATATTTCTTTTACAGTGCAATGCTTCATTTTCTGTTCTATTTGTATTTTGTTAGGTGGCTTTTTTCCGTCTAAATAGTGTTGAAGCAGTCTATGCGCTACAATATCTGGATACCTTCTAATTGGCGAAGTAAAATGAGTATAATAATCAAAAGATAAACCATAATGTCCTATGTTGTCAGTGGTATATACAGCCTTACTCATACTTCTAATTGCTAATGTGTCTATAAAATTTTGCTCTTTTTTTCCTTTTATTTCTCTTAAAAGTTTATTTATAGATTCTAATGTTTTCTGTTTAGTTTTTATATCTAAATCATAACCAAACTTTTTTGAAATATTTTGTAATTCTTTAATTTTTTCGTGTTGAGGTTCTTCATGAACTCTAAAAACAAAAGTTTTCTTATTATTTTTTTTTGATATAAATTCTGAAACTTTTTTATTTGCTAAAAGCATAAACTCTTCAATTAATTTATTTGATTCTTTGCTTGATTTTATATAAACCTGGCTGGGATTTTTATTTTTATCTAATAAAAATTTAATTTCCTCTTTCTCAAATAAAATTGCTCCTTTTTTTAATCTTTCTTTTCTGAGTTCTTTGGAAATCAGCTGTATTGTGGTAATAGCTTTTATTAAATTACTTTCAATTTTTTTTTCTTTTTTATCAATAGTTATTTCTGCTGGTATAATTTCTTTTTTATTTTCAATTATATGTTGTGCTTCATCATAAGATAATCTATAATCAGAATTAATAATAGTTCTACAAAATTTTTGTTCTAATACTTTCCCATTAATATCTAAAATAAATACAGCTGAAAATGTTAATTTATTTTCATTTGGTCTGAGAGAACATACATTATTTGAAAGTTTTTCTGGGAGCATAGGAACAACTCTATCTACTAAATAAACTGATGTTCCTCTATTATATGCTTCTGTGTCTAATTTAGTGTTTGGTTTAACATAATACGAAACATCTGCTATATGTATCCCTACCTCATATCCTTCTTTTTTTATTTCAAATGAAATAGCATCGTCAAAATCCTTTGCATCACTTGGATCTATTGTAAACGTTAATTTTTTTCTAAAATCCTCTCTTTTTTCTTCTTCTATTTTTGATATTTTTTCTTCTACTTTATCTAATTCAATTTCTATTTCATCATCAAAATAATAAGGCAAACCATACTCAGAAAGTATGGTATGTATTTCCGTTTCATTTTCTCCTGGTTTTCCTAATACATTTATAATTTTCGCTTGTGGTGATTTTGTTTCTTTCCATTCAATAAATTCTATAACTACTCTATCTCCATTTCTTGCATTACTGTTGTTATTTTTAATATAAAAATCAACATTAGCTTTTCTCTTTGATACTATTACAAAATTTGTATTGTTTTGAATTTTAAGGGTCCCAACAAAAGTTTTGTTTTTTCTTTCAATTATTTCAATGATTTTGGCTTCTTCTTTTTTTCGTCCTCTTGATGGATATGTATAATACGAAACCAAATCTCCAGAAAAAGCCTTATAACTTTTAGTAGGGGAAACAACTATTTCTTTATCATCTTCTCCTAAAATAATAGATTTTTTTCCTCTTTGAATTATAAAAATTCCTTTATTTATTTTATTGTTTTTTGACTGAAAGTACCCTTTCCTAACTTCATTTATATTCTTTTTTTCTTTCAATTTTGTTAAGGTTTTTACAACATGATTTCTCCCGCTTGCATCGGAAACTCCTATCTGTTTGCAAATTTGTTTGTAGTTAAAACTTCTTTTCGGAAATCGATCTAAAAAATCTACTATAGAGAAAATTACTTTAGAAGAATTTTTTTTATTTTTCTTCATCGCACAAATGTAACAGTAAATAAAGTAGAAAGAGATATTAACATATTTAATATTATTTATAATTATTAATTAATAATAAAAAAATAATATATAATGATGATGATAGTCTGTTAATAAGCAATATTTATAGTTAAAAAAATAAGTATATAATTGTATAATAATAACTTATGAAAAAAAAATAAAAGAAAAATTGTTAATATATTATAACATAAATGTTTAAATACTTTTAAAAAAAATTTAAAAAAAAATAAAAACTATAAGAATATTTAGCAATTTAATATTCAATATAAATTATTAAAAGTATTCAACAGTAAATTAAGAAGATATGAACATATCAATAGGAAATGATCACGCAGGAGTTGAATTAAAACAAAATATTTTAAAAGAATTACAAGAACATAAAGTAAAAAATTATGGAACTAATTCAAGTGAAAGTGTTGATTATCCAGATTTTATTCATCCCGTTGCTAAAGATGTAGAAATAAACAAAGCAGATATTGGAATTATAATTTGTGGAAGCGGAAATGGTGCAAGTATGACTGCTAATAAATACAAAAACGTAAGATCAGCAATAGCATGGAATAAAGAGACTTGTACGTTGGCAAGAAAACACAACAATGCAAATATATTAAGTATACCAGCTAGATTTATAAAAAAAGAAGATGCATTAGAAATAGTAAGAATTTTCTTAGAAACAGAGTTTGAAGGAGGAAGACATAAAAAAAGAATAAATAAAATTAATAAATGTCTGTAGTTTGGAAAGTTAAGAAGTGGGAAGAATTAAAAAAGGAAGAACTTTACGAAATACTAAGATTAAGATCAGAAATATTTATAGTTGAGCAGGAGTGCCCATACCAGGATTTAGATAATAAAGATATATTTTCTCAACATCTTTTTGGAAAAATTAATAATGAAATTGTTTGTTATACAAGAGTTTTTTTAAATGAAGAACCAAGCATTATAGGAAGGTTAGTAGTAAAGAAAAAATTTAGAAACAAAGGAATAGGAAGGGAAATTATGCGAAGAAGCATAAACATTATTTCAAAAGAAAAAGTTGTTTTCATTTCAGCTCAGTCATATTTGAAAGAATTTTATGAATCATTAGGTTTTATAAAAAAAGGAAAAGAATATTTAGAAGACGGAATTGTTCATATTCCTATGTATTTGAATTCAAGGATTTCCAAAAAGTAAGTAATTTTTTCATAGGAATTTCCAACGAAGAAAAATCAGGATTTTTTTTTCCAGTGTAAACAAAAAAACCAGTACCAAAAAAAACCTCATAAGAATCTTCATTTCTAATTTTTTTGAACTGTTCTCTCATTTTTCTTTTAATATTATTTCTATCAACCGCTTTAGGAAAACGACTTTTAGAAACACCAAAACCAATCTCAAGAAAACCTGAATTTTCTTTGTAACAAAAAAGTTTTAAAAAAGAAGCATTAAAGCAATTGGAAGAATTGAATAAATCTTTTATTTTTTTGTTTCCTTTTAGAGAAACAACCTCATTTTTAATTTTCGAAAACATTGTTTGAAAGATCAATATCAGCCATATATCTCGTTGGATCAATAACTATCTGAACAATTTTTTCAAAGGGAATATCTATTATTAAACTATAATTTGGATTTGCCCAGGGCCAATCATTTTCAACAACCCAATTGTCAACATATGGTTTTTTTTCACCTCTTGTCATCCTTAAAGGAATATAATGAATAGAAAAGCCTCCATCGTTACTAAGCACTGCTAGATCTATAGGCATAGCCATTCCTCCAATTCTCTTTAATGAAATTTTTGTTTGTTCACCAAATTTATCAACAGAAGCAATTGAATAGTCTATTGTTTTAGTGGTTTTAACCCAATCATTAAGATACCACTCAAGTTGCATTCCAGAAACCTTTTCGGCTACTCTTTTAAAATCATTATCGTTAGGGTGTTTAAATTTGAAATATTTATAAAAAAGTTGCAGAGTTTTTACAAGCTCGTCGCTGCCAATAATATAACCAAGCTGACTTAGGAAAATAGCACCTTTATCATAACTTCCAGTTCCATAAGCTAAAGAAGTATCGAATCTGTCAGCATGTGTTGTAAGAGGTTCTTCTTTTCCAGAAGCAACAAGTTCGCGATAGTCTTCATATATTGGGGCAAAAGCGTTTATATTATTTTTTAAAACCTGTTCTCCAAACCCATCAAGAAAAGTAGTAAAACCTTCATCCATCCAAGCATATTTAGATTCATTAAAAGCAAGCACATGTTGAAACCAAGAGTGGGCAAGTTCATGAGAGGTTACTCCATAAAGGCTTTCATATGATCTTTCTCCAGTAATTAATGTACACATCGCATATTCCATTCCACCATCCCCACCTTGTACAACAGTATATTGTTTGTAGGGGTAAGGTCCAACAGCTTTATTAAAAAATGAAAGAAGTTTTGCAGTGTCGGGCTGTAGGCGCTTCCAGTTTTCAATAATTTCAGGATTGTCTTTGTATAAAAAATGAAGTTCCACTCCATTTTCACCGGGATATATATCATGTATGTAATCTGGGTCAGCGGCCCAAGCAAAATCATGGACATTTGGAGCAATGAAGTGCCAAGTCAATGTTTTCCCTTTGGTTTTTATAGATTTTTTTCCATATCCATGTCCAATTTCTTCTGGGTTTTGAAGGTAGCCAGAGCTTCCAATTATATAGTTTTTATCAAGAGTAAGTTTGACATCGAAGTTTCCCCAAACACCATGAAATTCTCTACCAATGTATGGATTAGGGTGCCATCCTTCAAAATCATATTCGGCAATTTTTGGATACCATTGAGTCATTGAAAGAGCTACCCCTTCACGACTATTTCTTCCGCTTCTTCTAATTTGTTTAGGAACCTGCCCTTCAAAAACCATTGAAAGACTTGTACTTTCTCCGGGAAGAATACTTTTTGCCAACGATACAACAAGAATAGTTTCTTCTTCTTTAAATGCTACATCGACCCCATCTTGTTTTAAAGAAAGAGCGTGTAAAAAACCTATTTCATCTGATGAAAGAGAACCAATTCTAGAGCCAACTCTTCTGTCTGGATCTACAAGAGAAATAGAGCGGACGTCCATTTCGCTCCCAGGCTGAAAAGCATTAAAATATAGATGATAATAAACGGTGCTTAAAGTGTCTGGTGAGTTGTTGGTGTAAACCAGGTCCTGTGTACCACCGTATTTAAATGTCTTTACATCAATACTTACTTCCATTTTATAATCAACATGTTGTTGCCAATATCCAGGATGAGGCTGAGAGAAGCCAGAATTGTAGTATAAAAGAAAAAGAAGAAGAATTATATTTCGCATTATTTTTTATTTTGATTAGCCTGTTCTATAAGCTCAGGAATTATTTTTTCAAACTCTGACATTTGAGACTCTAATGAAGAGGTCTCGCTTTCGAGCTCTTTAAGCGCGTTGATAAGCACGGGCACAAGGGCTTGATAATTCACAGCGAGCATTCCATTGTTGTCTTCACTGACAAGCGCTGGA
>MDTB01242403.1_pt1 | contig 23273 bp, 17 predicted proteins | sample 811161 | NCBI WGS metagenome assembly MDTB01 (sample SAMN05326650, study PRJNA326480) | marine metagenome | isolation source: seawater | place: Mediterranean Sea | collected 2009
CTTGCCATAGACGGAATAGGTGCTAAGTATAGATGTATATTTGTTGATAAGACAGGTAATATAAAAAATTTATCAAAAGAACTTCCGATAGGGTGGTTATGGAATCAAATGTCTAAACTTACAGGATTTGGGTCATTAGGCGCAAGTAAACTAATGGGGTTGGTAGGCTATGGTAGTTTTAATCAATACTACTATGATGTCTTTGAAATGATAATCTCCGGCGATATCCGAGAGAAAAAATACGATATTCACAAACTAATTAATATTGAGAAATTTGGTAAAGAAAGTTTAGCATACACCTTACAAAAGTTTACAATAGATAAAATAAAAGAATATATTTACCCATTAAAAAGTTGTGATAACTTATGTATAGCAGGTGGTGTTGCATATAATGGTTATATGAATGAAGAGTTTACCAAACATTATAAAAATGTATTCATACCACCAGCAGTTGGTGATGAAGGACAAGCTATAGGTGTTTATCAACACGCTGATTGTACATTAAACAATAATTTACATAAGTCAAATACCTTTGCTGGTACGAATTATGAATATGACGGAGAGAAAGTAAATTACAAAGAAATAGCACAATCAATTGCTGATGGCAAAATAGTAGGTTGGTTTCAAGGTAAATCAGAAAGTGGTAATCGTGCATTAGGTAATAGAAGTATATTAGCAGACCCTAGAAATCCGGATATAAAAAATATTATTAATCACACTATAAAAATGAGAGAAGATTTTAGACCATTTGCACCAGCAGTATTAGAAGAGTATTACAAAGATTACTTTGATACAAATAGTCCTAGTCCATATATGTCAAGAATATGTAAAGTAAAATCAGACAAAGTACCAGGTATAACACACGTTGACGGTACTGCAAGAATACAAACGGTCAATAAAGATTTTAATGAAAAGTTTTACAATATTATAAAAGAGTTTTGGAAGATAACAGGAATACCAATGCTTTTGAATACGAGTTTTAATTGTCAAGAACCTATTGTAGAAACACCAGAACAAGCTTTAAAAACATTTAATAAAACTGCAATTGATATATTAGTTATCAATGATTGTGTGATTAGAAAATGAGTTATTACGATATAATAAAAAAAAGAAAACACGTTAGAAGTTATGATATGAATGTCATACCACCTAGAGAAGATATTGAAGAAGTATTACAAAAGGCATATGAACTAACACCTTCTAAACAAAATTGTGTACCTTATCAAGTAAATGTATTAGGTCCTGATAAACAAGATGAAAAGGAAAAAATCTATAAAAACGTAATAGGCAATCATAAGTTTATGGAAATATATGGCTCTGACCCCTGGAAAGGTGAGAAAGATAGAGAAAATCCTGATTATCAACACGTAAGATATAATCCTTATTTGTTATTGATAACTATGAGGTGGGCAAGAAAAACAAATGAATGGTATCAACATCAAATATCTTTAGGCCATTATATGGAACAAATGGATAAAAGAAGAGTAAAAGAAGGTGATGACTCTAATGGCACAGCAGTTGAAATAGGATTGTATGCAACTAATCTAACTGGTCTAATAGTAGAAAAAGGTTTAGATTTATCTTATTGTTTATGTTTTCATAGAAACCTAAAGCATTGGGTAGATGTTGATTATGTAAATTATAGACCAATGTTATTAATTTCAATTGGCAAAGCTAAAGAATATAGAGGTATTGTACAAGGTGATATAAAATCAAATATAGAGGATATTGTTAAATGGATATAAAACAATTACAAACTATATTGAATATGTTGATAACGCCTGCAATGAGAGAAGTAGTAAATAATCCTAAAGAAGGTAGAGGTGAAAATAGAACGGCTGAAGAAAAAGATTTATTAGATTCATTTAGTCCTAATCAATTTCTATCTAAAATGAATTTAATTAATCATATTAATAATTTAAATATCTTAACAAAGAATTCACAAATAGTTATATTTGGTAGTTGGTATGGTAGTATATTGATACCAGCATTTTACGATAAAGTTAAAAAGATTACTTGCATAGACCAAGATTCTAAAGTTATTAACAGAGCAAAATATGAATTGTTTAAAGATTTAGATGTTGATTTTATAACTGGTGATGTATTTGAATTTAGAAACGCATACAAAAATACTAACTTGTTTATTAATACTAGTTGTGAACATATGAAACCAATGAGAGAATGGGGACCTGCTCCAGAATATAAAAATCCTTGGTGGGATAGAGTGTCGCCAGCTTACTTTGCGTTTCAATCTAATGCTATGTTTGATATACCGACACACATAAACTGCGTTAAGAATATAGAAGAATTTAAAAAACAATTACCTGATAAAGCAGAGGTATTAGTTGAAGATGAAATACCAGATGACAGAGGTACTAGATTTACATTAATAGGTAAGATATGAAAAGATTAATTTATAGTATTTACATTGAGGTGCCTGATAGTGAATTTGTTGATAATCAAAAAACAAATTTAAACACTAAAAAGGAACTAAAAGAAAACTATCAAAGATTGATAGATTGTAAACAACAATATGCTGATAGTATTGGTGCTGACTTTGTATTGATAAACAAATATGAAGAATATAAAGATGAAATGAAAAGTAAATATCCTTTTTTGACAACATATAATATAATAAACTTTTACAAGATATTTTTACTATATAAGTTTTCTTCAAAGTATGACCAAATGTTATATCTTGATTTTGATGTAATACCTAATACTAAAGAAAACTTTTTTGAAGTATTTGATTTATCTAAAGGTATAGCTATCGCAAATAATAATGATAAGGTTTCAAAGATAGATAATATAACAGAAACATCACAAACTATTAGAAGTCCTAACTCAAAGTATTATAATGCTCAAGCAATGTTATTACAAAGAGGTCTAAGCTCTGAATGTGATGTAGTTAATACTGGTATTATTGGTATAGATAAATCACACTTATATAAGTTAGAATACTTTAATCAATTTGACCAAGATATGATTACAATGACACAATTGAAATTTGATAAGAGTATGTTTCCTAAAAAAATTGTTGACTATTTTGGATATGATAATGAGACCTTGTTTAGTGTAAAATTAAAACAACATAACGTACCTGTTCAATGGTTAGATGATGATTGGCATTATTTCTTTTATGATAATCTTTTTATACCTGAAAGTGCTAAACTTATACACGCAATTAATAAAAAGTTTGATATAGTATGGAGAAATGTAAATGCTTAAGATATGCACGGTTTATCATAAAGGTTTTTATACGCCAGACTATGTTGGTAATTTATATAGAGATTTAAAAAAACATAGTAAGATACCTTTTGAATCTATTTGTATAAGTGATACAGACGTGGATGCTGATGTAGTATTACCTTATAATCATCATAGTGATATTGTAAAACATTGGCACAAATTAAAATTTTTTAGCCCTCAATTTGGTAATCAGAAGCCAGGTGATGACATTATAATTATGGACATTGACCAGAAAATTGTAAACAATGTAGATAGAATATTAAATTATAGAGTAAAAGACGGTGAACTATTAACATATTCTTCTTGGTGGGATAACAAGTTAGGTATCAATGGTGGTTTTTATAAATTTAAATCAGGTACTTTAAATCACATATGGGACGACTTTGCATTAAACCCTAAATATTGGCAAAACCATTATTATGATACTGGTGTAGTACACCACAAATATTATGGTGAACAAAATTATGTAAAGGGTAAAGCAAATGATATTATATGTTTACCAGGAAAATGGTTATTTAAAAAGTCAGATAACTTTCAAGAAAATTTAGAACTACAAAAGTTATATTGTAGTTTGTTTAAAACAGACTATGCTGAAATGGGTGGTCAAGTAAACGATAGTATAAGTATTATACATTATGCTGGACCAGGTAGAATTATTAAATGAACGAAACACAAAAAACAGAGTTTGAAAAGAAACTAAAAGATAAAAAAATATGGTGGTGTCCTTTGCCTTGGACTCATATATTTTCTAGTTTAAGTGGTAGATATGCACCTTGTTATGACGCATTAGCTCCTACTGGCCACAATATGGAAAACACAACCATTAAAGAATGGTATACATCTGATTATCAAAATAGATTACGAGAAGAAATGTTAAAAGAAGATTTTGATGGTGAGTTTTTTTGACAAACATTGTACAGGTTGTAGAAAACACGAACTATTATATGGTCGTTCAGATAGAATGAAATATGTTGAACAAGTATTAGCAGGCACCTTTGATAGTAAAGTACCAGAGTTATTAAGAGCAGTACAAAAATTTCAAGAAGAGGGTAAGATAGATTTAGATGAGAGAATATTAGACATTAAAATGAAAATGTTTGGTAATGCTTGTAATCTTGATTGTTATATGTGTACGCCAAGAAGTGCTAACACTAGAACTATATCACTCAAAAAAATAGGTAAAGTATTTGACCCCGATTTAGACCCTAAAGACGGTGAACGTATGAATACAATGAAACACGATGGAGAAGAACATTTAGATGATGTGGCTTCAGTAGCAAAATATACTAGGTCAATTAAGTTGATAGGTGGCGAACCTTTAGTTATGAAAAATCATTATAAACTTTTAGACAAACTAGTACAAACAGGACATTCAAAAGGTATTGACCTGATATATAAAACAAATTTATCTGTATTTAAAATGGATAATTATGATTTTAGAAATTACTTTGGTAAATTTAAAGAGTTTGTTATGAAAATATCTATTGATAGTTATGGTAAATACAATGATTATATTAGAAAAAAATCTGATTGGCCACAATTAATTGATAATATGATGGTTATGAAAGCAAGAAAAGATAGTAGAGTAAATGTTCATAGTGTAGTATCTTTTTTAAGTGTTATGCATATTTGGAAACTTCAAGAATATCTAAAAGAAATAGGTATACCTCACACATATTATATTATACAACATCCAGCAATATTACAAGTTAAGAACTTACCTTATGAAATTAAACAAAAACTAATACCAAAATACAAAGACTATCCTAATATTATAAAATCATTGGAAAAGAAACAAAATAAATTAGACTTTGTAAAAACAATTGAATATTGTCAAGCGTTAGACCGTAATCATAATAATTATAAACTATTTGAATTATATCCCGAACTTGAACAATATTATAAGGAGGCTAAAAATGAAACTAACTTACTCTAATCAAACAATAGATTTGTTTAGTGAAGACCTTTTTCCTGAACTGCCAAATAAGATAGTAATATCATTGTCTGGTGGATTAGATTCATCTTCATTAACTTATTTAATTGCAAACTATTTTCCTAATATTGATATATTTCCTTTTCATTCAAAAGATAAAGACGGTCCTTTAGATACAGAATGTGCCATCAATGTTCATAGATACTTAAAGGGTATGTTCCCTAATATAAAAGATTTAACTATATTTGATGTCAATACAAGTGACCCTATTTGGTTAAAAAAGGCTCAAGAAGAATTAGATTCACCAAAGGGTAAAATTAATGGTGTACCAAAATGGCGAAACGTAAGAGGTGGTTCAAAGGCACTACAAAATAGAAATGCTAGAAAAATAATGTACGATAGACATAATACGGTTGTTGCAATGGCTATGTCTATGAATCCTCCTATTGAAGATATGAAACAATTAGGTTTTTATGATGTTGCTGAAAGAAAAAGAGACCCAGGCAGGTCAAATGAAAAATTATTAGATAGTGAAGTTTATATGCCATATTTACACGTTGATAAAAAATTTGTAGCAGGTGTTTATAAAGAACATAACCTTATAAAAGAATTATACCCTATGACAAAATCGTGTGCGTGGGGACCTGAAAGTGGTAATACAAACTATCCAGAACCTTGTGGTAAATGTTTTTGGTGTAATGAAAAAGCGTGGGCATTTCAATGAGAATAATTTGTTGTCAATTTGGTGAAAAGTTTACTCAATGGCACGTTGAGAATCTAAAGTATATGATTGATAACTTTTCTGGTTTAAAGTACGATAGTTTTGAAGTTATTAAACGAGACTTATATGGTAACTGGTACAATAAACTACAAATGTATGATAGATTTAGAGACGGTGAAAACTTATACTTTGATTTAGATATGATTATATTTGGCAAATTACCTAATCTAATTAAAAATAACTTTACTTTATTAGACGATAGTTATTGGCGGGAACCTGCTCACACACCTTTAAATTCATCTGTTGTTAGTTGGACTGGTGACGTATCTTATATATGGAAAAAATTTAAATCTAACGAAGAGTATTTTTTAAAGAAATACAATAAAGGTAGTGATGAGTTTTATTATAGAGAATTAAAATATTATCAAACTTATCCTAAAGTATGTGAATCTATTGCTAATCACATATATAAAAAACCAGATAATTATAATATGTTGACATTAGGACAATACCATCACATTATGGAAAAAGGTTGGAATGGTTGGTACTCTAACTTCTTTCTGCCAAGATAATTTGTAAAGCATACAATAATGATTCAATCTTTGTAGTAGATTTTCTTAATTGAGTTTTTAATTTTTCTTTTTTAGTATCTCTAATTTCTTTTATTTCAAATAAAGCCAGTTTTAATGCAAACAAATGGTCTTCATTTTCAGGCTCTTCAAATATTGCTTTTGTTAATATAGGAAAAAAACTAGTATCTATTTTGTCGTGACCTAATACAAGACCACTATTTTTAGCAATTTCTATTGCTGTTCTTTCAAACTCAGCTCTCTCTGCTTTCTTTGTGTTGTAAGTTGTTTCGTGTAATTCATCAACACTCATAACTTTCATTAATTCTTGAAAATCAGGATGCTCTGTATCGTATTCTATAACCGTACTATTAGTTATCTTGTAATCTTTAGAAGTATATAATACCTCAATCATCTTTCTTTCATTATCTATAAAATTTGCTTTGACCAAATGGTCTTTCAAATTCACTTCAGTTAACATTTCTATTCTCCTTTAAATAATTATATAAGTTTACTTTTGGTTTCCAACCTAACCTATTTAGTGTAGTAATATCAGCTTTGTTATCCAGTCTTTCGTTTTCACCACCCATTTTTCTCTCACAATCAATATGAAAATAATCTACCAAGTCAACTAATTCGTGAGTATGACCTGTACCTATATCTACAACACCCCTTACATTTTCTATCATTAATATATCTATGGCACTTATAATATCATCAACGTGTATGAAATCTCTTTTATGATTTGTGTTAATATATTGAACGTCATTTTTTAACATTTTAGGTATCAACATATTAGACTTAGCATTAGGACCATAAACGGTTGTAAATCTCATACCTAAACTATTTTCTGGTGCTATCTGTTCAAGACTATATTTACTCATTGCATAAGGATTTCTCCAAGGTTCCCAAGCTGTAGATGAACTGGCATATAAAATTTTTGTGTCTGCAAAAAAATCAAATAATCTTTGACCTGCAATTACATTTTGTTTCCAGTATTCTTCAGGATTATCTAAACTATCTCTAACACCAGATAGACCTGCTAAATGAATTACAACGTCTGCGTTATAATGTAAATCACAGGTTAATAAATCATAACCTGAAATTTTATCTATGTTGATTACGTTGTGTTTTTTGGTAAGATGTTTATATAGATTTTGACCTATAAAGCCATCACCGCCTGTTAATAATATATTCATAATTCATAATTAAGTTAAATTAACCTTCAAAAATGTTGTACTAATTGTTGCTGATGTTCCGTCAGGAAACTCTTGAGCTCTATAATCGTCTGTATTAACGTATCTTGTTTGAAAATTACCTGTACCATTTAGTCTAGTATCAGTCATACCTGAACCTTTACTTGTACCAGCACCACCTAAATTATATCTTAACTTAAATGTTCCTGCACTTGAAATAACTTCGTGTCTAATTAATTCATTTGATAATGTATCAACATCAGCCGTTGAAAATTCTTGTACATCATTATCAGACCTTAATTGTAAAGGCAAAACTGATAAAGATGGTGCTGATATAATATTTTTCTTTAAGTAATAACTTGTAATAGTTGTAGGTTGGTCTGGCGTTTCACCTATACCGTCTTGCGTATAAGCACTTGTATCCGCTCTAGTATCTAAAAATACAGGAGTTGCTGACATTAATTGTTGGCCGCCTGATAGAGTTGCCGTTGTATCTATAAAATATGTTCCAGCAGTTGTAGCATTATTTTGACCTGTTGTTAATTCTAAAATTACCGGCCGTATTATTGAGTCTAACATATCTTGGTGTGTCATAGCTTTTAAATTATTTGTATCATCTATGTAAACAAAATAACGTTTACCATTATCTGTTCCTAAAGTAGGAGCAGCTGCAACGTTTTGAGCTATTCTAGTGTAAACTACGGAAGTTTGAGTAATATCGGCAGTTTCAGCTTCTGTTGAAAATCTATCTGTTCTAGTATTTGAAGCACCAGCAACCATACGTGTGTCGGTTATAGAACCTAAACTACCGCCTGAAGATACTACTGATAATGCTATTGGATTTGCTTGTTGAAATTGATATTTAAAAACACTTTTCAATAAATCAAACATAGTGTCATCCATTGCTTGGATGTTTCCACTATTTAAATAAACTGGTCTGACTACTGCCATAATATATCCTCATTGTTATTCTTACGAACCTGCACCAAAAATTGTTTTCTGTGCTACACCTGCACTATTATATAGTATCAAACTAACTGCGTTTGAAAATTTTGCTGATGTTATTGTATTGTTTGAAATATTAGAGTTTGAAATTTGACCTACACCACCTGTTAACATAACATCTCCACCTGCGTCTGGAAAAGTTATAACTCTGTCTGCTGTTGGGTCTGTTACCGTTAATGCTGTTTCAAAACCATCATCTGTAGCACCTTCAAATATAACTAATTTGTTTGGCGATAATCTAATAGATGAACCAAATGAAGTTTCACCAGCTAAAGTATTGATATCACCTGCTGTGCCACCAAATTCAGTACCGTTTATGGTTACTTTATTTGTTCCTGTTGCTATGTTATCATTAAAAGTAATTGTATTAGAGTTTGATGACGAAATAGTATTTCCTGATACGTTAATAGAACCAAGAGTTGCGTCACCTGAAGTAATAATAGAAGCGTTAATATTAATAACTCCACCAGATACATCATCTATAAGATTTGTTTTTACGGCTGCTGAACCTGTTGTTGCAATATTTCCTGCTGAACTAATACCACCACTACCGACATTTAAACCATTTGATATGGTTACGTCTGACGGTAAACCTATTACTAATGTGTCTGTAGCTTGAACAGCGGCTGTAATTTCGTTTGTTGTACCTTGTACGTGTAATTCTTGACCTGAACCAATTAATTGTCTAGTAGATGAAGAATCAACTACAAAAAAACCAGCAGCGGCACTAACAATACCGATAGTTTCATTCATAGCGCCAACAATACTTGTAGCGTTAATAGAACTATCTAAATTTGCAATATCACCGAAGTCCTGTGAAGTAGGAGCATTAAACTGCGTTCTTAAATCTTCTAAACTATCTGTTATATTAATTGTTCTTACAGCCATTTTATTTTACTAAATCCTTAATTAAATTTTTTATTTCTCTTAATTCTGTCTTCAAATTATTTATCTCTCTACAAGCACCTTTAATCTGGTCACTTTGACTTTTTCTAGATTCTCTTCTTTGCATATAAAGTTGATACTCGGTTGCGTTTGTATTTACTATAGCATTTGAGTTTGTGTCTCTTACCATATTATCATAACCTTCTACTTTAATTTTTGCCATATTATACCGCCAGAGCAATCGCTCTAAAATCTTTCAATCTAGCAGGATAAGCAGAGTTTGTTCCATTGAATACTACTTTAATTTGGAATGATGTAAACTCTGGTAAATCTTTAACACTAAATTTGTAATCTTTGAAATCTCTATCAATAACTTGGTCGCCAGTTGAAGGAGCAATATTTGTATCGGAAGAACCATCTGTATTAAATGGTGTATATTCAATATCCTGAATACGTCTTGTTTCTTCACCACCCGTTAATCTGTAAAACATTTTAATAGATGAAGTTGACCTTACACTAGCCGCCACCCTTACTTCAATAGCAGTTGATGGATTTGCTAAACTTACAGGTTTAATTAAGTAAACACCTTCAGACGAACCACCCTCTGTTGCTGTATCATCTTCAAAATCAACCGTGTTGGCTAATTTTGCAACGATTTTTGCACCTGCAGCTGGAGCAGTTGTTAATGTTAATGTTGAACCTGAAACTTGAAAGTCATCTACTGGTGCTAATTTTTTACCTGATTTTTTAACAGCTAACAAGTGTACACTTGCCGGTGTACTTGATAATGTAAATGTAGCAGTAGAACCGTCACCTGTAAATGTATCAGTTGATGTTACCGTTGGTTGATTTAATCTGTTTGAAATTGCAAAAGCATTACATCTTTTTAAATCAATTACAGGAGATACGTTAGCATTTTGTGTTGACATAGTTAAGTTAATAAATAAAGATTTATTTCCAGTCATTTCATTTGTCTCATTTATTTGACTTACAACCATTCTAGGGTCTGTAAAATAAATATTATCTCCTAATACAACACTTCTTGCTTCTGAATTACTTGCTAATGCAAACGCTGTCTCTGAACCGTGAACTGAACGACCACTTGTTGTCCACATTTGTGAAGTCATATTTGTTCTAGGATGTAAAACGTGTCCGACTTGTAATTGCATAACGTTAAATTGTCTATTTTGTGAAGCAGTCACGGTAGAACCACCAACATCACCTGTTGAAGTAGCGGCACTTGAAGAAGTAATATCATAACTATCTAAAGTTATGTTTGTAATACTTGTATATGTTCCGTTAATATCAGAATGTGGAATACCATTGTATGTTCCTGAAGCCAATCCTGCAATTATCACGTTATCATTTGAACTATGCATACCGTGGTTTTTATGGAACACTCTAATAACATTTGAACCAGCAAATGTTCTAATTGGATTATTATCTAAAGTTTTAACTGGTAAACTACCATTACATAATGTTACCGTTCCTGAAGATGAGTTATCAAATACTGCCTTCTTCAAAGTTAACTTCATATCTTCCATTTGTTCAGCTGACCACGTTCTATTGTTAGCTGATTTGAATAAGACACCCATATTAGGTTGAGTTGATACCGTTCTATTTGAACCAATTTGTTTTTCACCTAGTCTTGCCACATAAGCAGTATAATCTACCGAATCTGAATATAATACTAGAGCATACTCAACACCTTCTTGTAGATAGACAGGTGAGTCAAATGTAAATGTTGTAGCTGAACTTGCGTCTGTACTTGTAGTTACCTGATTTGGATTAATCCATTTTAATCCGAAAGGTAGAATTTTTGTTCCTGGATAACCATTGACCATATTTCTTATTTCTGCTTTAACAGGAATAGTTTCCGATTTAGTTGCAAAGAAAACATCAACACTAGTACAGAATATACCGTCTTCATCATCAACCATAAATGATTGAGCTAATGGGTCACCATCACCTCCACCGCCATCATCACGACCTCCACCTCCACCTCCTCTATCAGGTGGTTGTCTTCTTGCAATAACTCTACTTGCCGTTCTAGTAATTGTTCTAGTTGATGTGGTAGTTTGTCTTACCGTTCTTGCTTCTCTACTAGCAATAATAGCTTCTTGCGTTGTTTCTAACAATCCTTTTGCGTCATAATCACCTTCAGCTGAAGTTGCAACGGCTCTTCTATCTGTACTATTTGTAGATGAACTAGATAATCTGAATACTCTTTTTCCTGTTCGCCATTTTGGTTTAGTTGTATCATTAGGGTCAGGTATTGCAAAAACACCTTTTACATAACCCGTTGAATCTGTAATTAAGTTTCCTCCTAACGAACCACCATCTGGTGTCACATAAGTTGCTACTGCAATTTCATCAAAGAAAGGAAATACTTTTGTATTGGGTCTCATACCATAAGCTTGGAATGTTACCTCTCTACTTCTTATAAATGGTACAAAGTTTACAGATATAACTCTACTACCTAAACTTTGTCTTAAAGTTTGAGGAACTATTGTTGTTCTTATACCACTTCTAACTTGACCAACATCTGTATTTGTTGTTTGAACTAAATCTCTGCCTTGCCAACTTTGATTAGACCTTGGATTACCTGACCATTGGTCTTGCCATTCATTCCAAACGGTACCAACTGGTATTTCTGAAATACTTGTATTATCTAAACCTCTTTGAATTGCCATAATATCAAAAGAACCATTTACGTTTGCAACTATTTCAGGAGCAACTCTTGTTTCTTTCCATTCATCAACTGGCGGGTCTAAATCAATATCACCAATCCAATCAAATATTAAGAAAGGATTTAAGTTTTCTGTTTTAGTTGCAAAAGGTTGAGTAATGTATGCTGTTTCAGTATAAGGTAATGTAATTAAATCACCAGTTTTTTGATAGTTTGCGTCTGTTCTATCACCTGCTGTAATTGCTGAACCATCATCATCTGATTCTGCTAATTCAATTACATCTTCATTAAAATATGTTCTTGCCTCACCTCTTGCCATATCAATAGATAATTTGTAATCATTGTTAGCTACATCACCAACATTGTGTCCTGTGAAGTTGTCAACAACAAAACCATTTTTAAATCTATCAAAACCATCACTATCTTGTATTTGTAAAGATTGTGCGTCAGCTTCTAATAAAGAGAGTTGAGTATAATACTCCATATTTTTAATTCTTTTTTCTAAAGAACCAATATCTCTCATTGTATATCTTCTATTATCTTCAGCTTCAACTTCAACGTCATCCGTTCTCAAAGTATAAGAAGGAACATTTACCGTTGCCATTAACATATGACCATCTAAATCTGCTGGTGATAATGGGTTTAAATCAGACGAACCTTTTACCGTTCTTAATTGGCCTTCTCTTGTCAAGAAAATTTTATCTATTCTGTTTAGATAAAATTCTAAATCTGAAGTAATATCTGAATTGAATTTTGGTATGTCAACACTTGAAGCACCTGTGCCATCATAAGACCTAGCGACTAAATCTGAAGTAATTGTACTGGCGTCATCTACTCTTGGTCTAAAATCTAAAGTGTCTCTTAATTCATAACTTTCACCTGTTGTATCTGAAACATAATTAGGTATTAATTCGTAATTAACAACACCTGAATATGAGTCAACATCAAAATAATCTCCAGAACCGTGAGAAAAGAAATCAAAGTTAACTAACAATTGACCTGTTGGTCTAATAGCACCTGGTTTTAATTTTAATCTACCAATGTCATAGAAGTTATCTCTTTGACCATTGTCTAAATCAAATCTGTTTGTAATATCTGTATCTGAAGCACTTGCAGCTGAACCAAATCCACCAGACATATAAACATTATTGATTTTAAAAATATCAGCTTTGCCTAAACCTATTGTACCACTTTCAATTGTTTGTTGACTAGATACGTTTACCGTTTGAGCACTATTTAAACTTTTTGTTTTAGAACCTGCAACCGCTCTACTGACCGTTGCAATAATTTTAATTTTATGTCCAGCAAAGTTAGCACCAAAATCTAGGTTTAAAGTTTTACCTGTAGGTGAACCTGTTAGATTAAATATTGAATCGCCTTCGTGATTACTACCTGTTAAGTTTAGTGTATCTCCAACTGCACCAGTAGAACCTGAACCGGTAGTCATAACAGATACAGAGAAGTCACTATTTGATAATGAAGCAAATGTTTCGTTTGTACCTGCTGAAATAGTTGCGTCACCATTTGAAGATAGTGTTGAAGTAAATTGTCTTCTTACTTGAAAGTTAGTATCAGTTAAACCAGAGTTAGAAGTTGTTTTTAAAGTCTTGATTGTTTTATATGGTAACTTAAACAATAAAATATTGTTTTCTGGTTTTTGTAATTTTGCTCTTTTTCTTGTCACAACGGTAGCAGTTGATACATCAGCAGCTCCCACATTGGCAGTTAAAGTTGCTTCTGCTTGTGAAACTATATTTTTGATTACTGCATTAACGGTAACACCGGCGTCATTTGTAAATGATATATTATCATTGATTTTTAAATCAACATTAAAGTTTGTACCTTTACCTAATAGTTGTGCCGAACTATTTGCAATAGAAACGTTACCTTGAATATTTACGTGTTGAGAAAACGTAGCAGACAAATCAACATCAGCTGTATAAGGAGGTGTTCCTGGCATACCAATTTGTTTAGTTGATGATATATCTTTTGTTATAACACCTCTTCTACCTAAAGAATCTGATTGAATATTTGCTGAAGCACTTGACGATTGACCTGTTACCGTTTCTCCTGCAATAAATGTTCCTTGAACATTAGATAAAATTAATACTCCGTGTAATATTGTAGGTGGTGATGTGTATGAGGTAACATTTACTGCGTCTCTACCACTAGCACTATACAATTCAAAAGTATTTGTTGTAGCATTTCTAACTGAATAAATTCCTGGAGTATATGCTGAACTATCTACTTGAAAATCGCCACCTGATAAATTTATTTGTTGACCATCTACTAATCCGTGGCCGTTTAATGTCACAACACCTGGACTTGCAACACTAATTGATGAAGCCGGAGAAAATGTGTGGTCTACTGATATGAATTGAACAATACCACTTGCGTTAGAAACTGCACCATTAACAATTTCACCATCTGTAAATTGCATAACAGGCATACTTGTTAAATTTAAGTGTGTAAACATTTCAACGTCAAATATATAATGACGCCAAATACCAGATGTATCAAATATGTCATTAGTTTCAGAACCACTTACATATTGGAAACCTCTACTCTTAGCACGACCAATTTGTGGAACATCAAAACCTACAACTGCATTTTCTGTACCTCTAACTGAAGTTGCTCTGTCGTATAAATTAATTGCTTTAAAAGGTTCTACATCACCAGAAACAAATCCTACATCTGGCGAACCATAAACATTATTAACATTAAAATAATTATCTACTTCAAATCTTGTTTTGTTATTATTACCTGTATCAAAGTCTCTTGCTTTGTCTATATCAACAAAAGTTGTACCTAATCTTTGTGATTCATAACCATTTACATAAGCTTTAAAAGGCGATACACCTATTGCTAATTTAGTTGCAAGACCACCATCAGCTGCTGAAAAAACTCCTCTATTATCACCAGAGGCTAAATGTTCTCTAACATCATAATCAGGATTAGTTAAAACATAATCACCTGATTCGTCAAATGTTCTTCTAGCTAATGTTTCTTCTAATATGGCATACTCGGTCTCTCTGACCATAGTTTGAATAACACCATTATCAACTCTTGATATTTCGTAAAAATTATTATCATCAGCAGAAGCTAAAGTTTTCTTTGTTAAACCTAATTGTATTTTAAATCTATGAGCACCTGGAGCATTAGTGTTTGATACACCTTGAGCATTGTCATTTAAAGTATTGTCATCATTAGGTGTCACAAAACTTTCTGTAATTGTTAAACCTATTCTGTATGATGGTGTGTTTGTATATTTGTCTAATACTAAAGTTGAAGTATCAACACTTACAAAAAATCCATTTATATAATAAGTACCTGCTTGTATAGCTGTAGCTGAACCAATGTGTGTCGTAGCAACAACGCAAGTCGGAGTACCTGAACCATCTGAAGTTAATGTTTCTCCGTCTGTAAAAACTATTGAAGTATTATTAGTACCAGCTTTATTATACTTTACAAATAAAGTGTCGGGGTCTGTACCATCTGTAGCAGAAACACCAACTACTTTTGCTGTCACACCTGAAGTACCACCTGTTAGTGTAGTATTATTATAATCGCTAAGTGATGAAGCTGATTTTGAAGTTAATTTTATTGATTCGTAATTAGTGTCAATAGAAACTTGACCAGGAATAACCATAGCTCCTTGTTTGAACATATGGTCACCAAATTTTTCAATTTGGTTTTGTAAAATCGTTTGTGATTGTGTTAACTCTCTCGCTTGTACGGCAAATGCTGGTCTAAAAAGTATTCTATGAAACTTTTTACTTTCAGCAAAATCATCATAATAGGGCGATAAGTTAAAATCAGTTGGACTTGGCATAGTCTGATATCCCCTTAAAATTCAATAATCAGTTTAATATTCTCTGTCTGGTCTGCCGCTCTTGTTATTGGCGCTCTGTTTTCTACGTATAAAACATCACCTGAATCGTGGTCTAATTCTGGCACAGAATATCCTGAATTGAATACTACATTGTTCGTTGTTGCTGAATGACTAGTATCAGGTGTTGCGCTGCCTGAAGTCGCTCCGCTGATTACGTTAGCTGCACTAAAGGCTACTTTATTTCCATTTGTATCAATACCTTCATTTGAATGTCTTGTTTGAACATAATATAAAATTGCATTTGTAGAGTCCCACTCTACAACTTTACCAATTGCACCTGTTGTTGCTTGTGTAATTTTATCGTCAATTGCAAAACTTCCAGATACACCTGTTAATTTAATAGCAGACGTAGCTCTTAATGTTGAAGCACTTGCAGCTGAACCACCCGAATTAGGGTCTTTAATCATACATACTCTTCTAAAGTCATTAGCTACTGAAACGTCACCAGAGTTTGCTGATTCTGTTCCTTCTAAACTTGTATTAGTCATTACAAAGAAAGCACCGATTTCTTCTATTGCGTTAAAACCGTGGCCGCCTTTAGGAGGAATAATTACATCTAATTCTGCACCAACTAAATTAGTTGCACCAGCAGCTACTATTTGAGCATTACTGATTGTTGCAAAAGTATAACCTGTTCCTGCTGTGGTTACCGTTACCGCTGTGACTGCACCTGAAGTAACCGTGACTGAAACTTTACCACCAGAACCATCGCCTCTAATATCAATGTTTGTGTGTGTACCATCAGTACCACCAGAACCGGCAGTTTTAATTTTGATAATGTCAATTGCGCCATCTACTGCGTTTGATGAAACTGAAGTATTTGTTGATACTGGCATAAAATCTGTTGAAAGGAAATTTGATTGCTCTGAAGCAGAAAGTGTGTACATATATTTCCACTTATAACCATCAGCAGTTGATAGAATTGTTGAAGCATTTGTACCAGTTGGTTCTACCGTTGAAGCTGTGTTATTATCATTATCTAAACACTTGTAAACATTTCTAGCAGAATTCATTACATAGAAACTTGCGTCAAATATATTAAATACACCACTATTAGCCGATTGTAGAGTAGTTGTGCCAGTTATTCTTTCTCCATAATCGTGTCTATAAATGTCATAAGTTGTACCTGTGACCCAATTTCTTCTAGGTGCTACAAAAGCAACATCTGTTGCTGTAATTTTCTTAGCAGCCAATAAATCATCATAAGTAAATGATTCTGAATTTATGTTATCTGCTGGTGTAATAGGTAATACATCTGTACCTAAATTATCTGTTCTACCATCACCTCTAGTTGATGTAGTAAATGGTAAAGGCCTACCAATACCTAGATAATATACGTTTCCTGCAGCTTCAGAAAAAGATTCCTGAAATTGCTTGGAATTGTGTATTCTAAACTTATTTGTTATAATTGCTGGCATATTTGTTTTCCTTAATCAATATTTATAAGACTTCTCACTATGTTATGTTAATTGTTCCGTTCATACCGCCGTGTGATGTACATTGGTAATAAAGAGTTGCTGGAGTATCCATAGATACGTGAAATATGATTGCTCCTGAACTAGCCGCATTATTGGTAACTCCTGTATTATAAGCAGTACCACCGGTTCCGGTCGTTGATTGTATTCTAAATGGGTGTGAACCACCTGAATTATTAATAAAATAGTATGTATTACCTTTTTTCAAGTGTAAAGCAGGGTTATCACCTGAAGTTGAGGGGAAACCTGCACCTGTAAATAGAAAAGCACTTGAACCGTTTGCTGTGACTAGTAATTGTGAAACTGGTGTTGTTGCTTGTACCCAAGCAGAACCATTATAAACTAATGTGTGACCTGCAACCGGTGATGAATTGGTTACATCTGATAAATCATTTAGAGCAGAAGCACCACCAGTAATAGTAATTGTTTTAGTTGCACCTGAACCAGTAGCGGTTACAGCAGAACCTACAAAATTCAATGTTGAAGCTGCTGTTGATAATGATGAACCTTCTTCTTGAACTATTAGAGAAGACCCACCTGATTCAGCTGATGGTTCAAAACGACCATTTCCTGATACCCATTTTAGAACATCACCATTTGAAATACCTGTTATGGTTACGTTAGTGTGTCTTTCAACACCATCATTCTCTGTTAACAATCTTATATAACCTGATTGTGAAGCAACGTAAGGTACTAAACCTGTTTCTTCAAGAGCAAATAGTCCTGAATAATTTGCGTAATTAGGAAAACTTGCAAAGTTAGCAAAGTTACCTCTGACTTTAGAACCCGAACCTGTTGTATCAATAGTACCTGTTCCTGATAATGAAGATGTACCAGATAAGTTAAAGTTTCCTGCTGATGATAAAGTGCCACCTAATGAAATTGAACTATTACCGATTGTAATACTAGAGTTAGCTAAATTAGCATTTGTAATTCCAGCAGAACCAGATAAATCAGAGTTTGATAAATTTGATACGTTTAGAGTTACCGTATTACCTGTAACCGAACTTGATACTGAACCAGTACCTAAAATTGATAATGTTTCACCTAAACTTACAACATCTGTTGTTGACGTATTATCTCTAATTGTAAAACCAGAATTTGTTAGTGAGTTATTTCCAATATTTGTAAATGTGTTTAAAGACCCATTCATTGACTTATTAGTCAAAGTTTGTGTTTGGTCAGTTGAAGCAAAATCTGTTCCAGTTATTGCTGTATTGAATTCTGTTAGTGTACCTGTGACGGTATTATTAGTTAATGAGATTGACTTATTTGTAAGAGTTGCCGAAGCAGTTGCTGTTAATACTGAAGAGTTAACTGATATTTGTAATTTACCACTTGCTATAGCAGTATCAATACCTAAACCACCAGTCACCGTAATAGGTTGACCAATGTTGGCTCTTAAAACCGTTGACGTGTCATCTGCAAAATCAATGTAAGGTTTTAAGTTAGTACCATCACCAAGATTCGTGTAAATCTCGTTGAAGTTATTGTTAATGATAGTACCACCGGTACGTAGGTTTGAACCTGTTCCGTCATTCGGTGAACTTCCTAAATTTAGTGTACTTTTTGGCATATTTAAATCTCTCTACTATTTATAATCATTTCTATGGCGTTGTGTCATCAAACGTAGCCGTTGTTTGGCTGAAGTTAGTTATAGTGTTAGAAAAGTCGTTTTTATTAGTTGCAATCGTAGCAGGAATAGCAAAATTAGATTTTAAATTTCTACCGTCTGCTGTTGAGGTTGCAATAAAAATAGCTGGTTGACCATCTAAACCTGTTTTAGTACCAATGATTTTTATATCATTAAACGTCTGAAAGTTAAATCCTGCACCGCTGTATATACTTTGAATATGTTTATTTAAAAAAGTATATCTTGGTCCTGCGTATGCGTGGCCTGATTTAACAAGAAACGTACCATTTTTACCTGCTATTAATCTTCTTACTCTACTTAAATAATCTATTTCTAATGGTGGTGTTCTTAAAGTTAAATCTCTAGTGCCTGAAGTGAAATGGTCGTGAGTTTGTGTGTCGTTATCTATTTGTCCACTTGTATGTGCATTTGGTCTTAATGAAGTACCATCTGAAGCAGTACCTAATCTTCTACCAAAAATAGTAGAGAATAGAGTATTGAGAATTGACATCAATGGACTATCAGATACACCTGAAATAGAACCAGTAATTGGTGATTGTGTTTTAGCATTCAATCTAGTAGCAACGTTTACTTGACCTGTAAAATAAAAACCTGAAGTGTGCATAGTTTTTTTGAAACTATCTCTCCAAGCATTAATAGATTGACCAACTTTAATTACATAAGAAAAATCTTGATAATACAAACTATCTTGAATCTTCATTGTACTTTCTGAAAGTTTACCATCTTCATTAATAAACGCACCATCTGTATCGGTAACTGGTACAACATTTACTGAAGCATTTGCTATATTAATTTTTTTGAACTTACAAGTACCACCTGTTGAAGAAGTTATAGTATCATTTAAAGAAAAACTACCTGATACATCTTTTAATTTTAAAATACCTCTACTTACATCTATACTAACAATTGTTGCCGAAGCACTTCCTGAACTTGTAATAGTTGTATTCGGATTAAAAGTACCTGAAATATTTGTGACTAAAAGATTTTGAAGAAAACTTAATGTAGGTGCTGGTGAAGTTTCGTATTTTTTACCGTGTTCAACGGTTCTTAATCCATCAATTTTTCCTATTTGATTACCAAATGCTTTTAAATTACCATTTGTTCCACCTGAAGTGTTAATAGATAAAATAGGAGTATCTTTATATCCGCCACCTGAATTAGATATGAATATTTTTGTTATCTCACCTGTTGTTGTATCTGCTGAACCAGGAAAACCAGGCACAGCCGGTGAAGTTGTTGCAATTTCTTGAACAATATTATTACCAGAATATGCGTCACCTGAAGTTGTTTCATCTTCAAGTAAAATATTATCTTCAGTACCATTTGCTGGAGCTTTACTGCCGTTTTGGTCAACAAGACTACCGGTAACTATACTTACAAAACCTTGAGCATTAGAACCAAAAGTACCTGTGTTATCAAAACTAATTGTATCGCCGATAGCATAACCTGAACCTGAATTGTCAATTATAATTTCTTCTACTGAACCTGTACCAATGTCTGATATTTGAAATAAAGCACCTACACCACCACCTGAAACTTTTACATCATCTTCTAATTTATATAATGCACCTGAATTTGTAATTGTTTTTGTTCCAGGAATACCTGTAATATCTGCCTTAATAAAATAATCATCTATATCTGAAGCAGTACCAGAAACTTCTTCACCAACATTAAAAGTACCTACAACACTTTGTTGATTTAAAATTAATTCTGTAATAGTGTCATCACCAATTTGAAATCTAGCTAAGTTTTCAATAACAGCAGTTGCACCAGAATTTTTACCTGTAATTGTTCTACCAATAAGACCTTCGGTATTTCCTACTCTTTCAATAATTCTTAATATTTTTAAAGAGTCATATTGACCATCTGAAGTCTTTAATAGTTGTTCTCTAGGATAAATTGTTTCTGATTGTTCATTAAATAATAATCTAAAAAATAATTCGTGACCAGCAGCAGTACCTTTTGCTTTATATAATGATTTAACGTTTTTAATTAAGTTTCTTTTGTTAACTTCATTATCTAAAACTTCTGGTATAGTTGCTAAAAATTCATTTCTAAAATTACTTAAAAATGATTCAATTGCTTTATCGGGGTCTCTAAAGTTTACAAGGTCAGAAATGTTTTGAACAGGTTGTGGTCTGTAATTAGTTATTGTTGCTGAAGCTGAAGATAATACACCTTCAACAATTTCACCACTTATAAATTTATCTTGAGCTGAAATTATTAATCTATTGTTTGCTAAATCTTCCGATAATACAAATGCTTTTGCGCCAGACGTTCTACCTTGTATTTCTTCACCAAAAGTAAATTTACCATAAGCAGTTTCTTCTAATAGAATTTTGTCGCCTTCATTTAATGGCGTACTAGAACTACCAATACCAGTAGAGTTAAAAACAATATTATTTTCTTGACCTGTTTCCGTTTCAATTAAAACACCAACGGTGTTTTGAACATCTTTAACTTTTAATTCAGCAGATTCTAATAATTGATAATAGGTTTTTAGAAATTCGGCAAATTTAGGGTGGTCAGCTACTACAAATTCTGGTAGTTGGCTGTTAAGTATCGTTGAGATTTTTTCATTGAACTTTGCCATTTATCATTAATAACTTGAGCTAGTTGAGTAACCGACACCTGCCTCGGCAGAACCACCAACAAAAGTATCCTCTTCTACAATAACGATTGAGTTTGATACGTCTATTTCAACAATTTGGTCTCTAACAGGAACAACATCATTAGAAGACGGTTGTACCGTAATTTCAATTATTGTTGAGGAAGCTCCTCTTATATTTGATATTGAAGCAACGTTTAATAGGTTTAAAGTTACCTGACCATTTGTATAATTAATTGTACCTTGCGTACTATCTGCATATGTTTTGACACCTGATACAAGATAATATCTTCTTACATTTCCATTACCGTCATCATCTAAAAACATTTCGTTATTGTCACCAGATACTTTAAATCCAGTTGAACTTAAAATACCACCAGCGGCTGTGTTATGTCCTGAATGAGGATTATATAATGCATTTCTAAAATAAACATCATATTTCGTAGCAGAATTAATTACAGGTGTTAAACTTTTTCTTATTTTGATAGTTGTTGTGTTTGATAAAATACTTGCGTCTGTATCATCAATTAATCCTGTTATTTTTGAATGTCTGTAAACACCATCAAATTTTTGTAATGATGATGTATTATAATTTGTAATAGTAGATATAATATCTGATTTTAAAGTATCTTTAGATTTTGTTGTGCTGTTTGCATTATACTTAATATTAGAAGTTAGTAAAACTGAAGTTGTTTCGGGGTCAACTATTTCAGGTTTAACTGAAGCGACATTGTAAGGTTTTAAACCGTTTACAATATCTAATTTTGTTTGGTCTGTTAATGTTGAACCTGAACCTGCTTTAATAGCAATCTTAACAATACCATATCTCGGTGTTTCATCATCTTCACCACCCCAAGCACTAACAGATAATGCATTAGGATAAATTTGTTGTACAAGTGTTTCATAATCAGTTGTTGTAACCGCTCTGTCTTGAGCAACAAAATTTAAAGGCGCATTAAATTTAACTGATTCATTATCTTCAGCTTCTGAGCCGCCTTGCGATACTGAATTAGTTGTAATAGAAACGTCTGTAAATCCACCAACACTTCCTTGTAAAGTAAAATTTTTAGCACCGTTTGAATCTGTTTTATTGGTAACAATATATTCTAATATAACAATATTACCATCTACTAATTTATTTCCTGTGACACCATCACCAAAATAAACTTGAAATTTGCCGTCACTACCTTCTTGAATAAAATAAACTTTAGAATCTGCTTTTACACCTGAATACCCACTTGATAATGAATATGTGTTTGAAGTCGTATCTGTAGCAGAATTTTGAACCGTAATTTTTAAAGTTGAAGTATCTGTATTAGCACTTGGTATAATAAATCTTTGGTCAACATCTGTTTCATCTACGGTGTATTTAAATTTAACTAAAGTACCCTCGTATA
>MDTB01018509.1_pt1 | contig 23271 bp, 19 predicted proteins | sample 811161 | NCBI WGS metagenome assembly MDTB01 (sample SAMN05326650, study PRJNA326480) | marine metagenome | isolation source: seawater | place: Mediterranean Sea | collected 2009
GCTCCTGACTACCGTGTCAAAGGATTGGATTGACGGCGAGTACAAAACCCGCACGATCCCAATGATCGTCAAGTCTGTGGATTGGGCTGCGATTCATCATAAGACATGGGGTATCGAGGGCCAAGGTGGTCCCGAGTGCGTCACAGTGCTTCGCATGAATGACAATCGCATGGTCAATATCTCGCTTCCTAACTGCGTTACTGGTATCGATTCAATGTACGGCAAGGTTGAACTTGCTGGCCGTGTACCAGAAGTGCAGCCACCCGCCGGTTGGCTCGACGCATCGGATCTCGACTCTAAGACGATGGGTAAGACTGTCGATCTCTTTGAGACTGGTGAATCTCGCGACTATTACTGGTGGAGGCGACAAGAAGAGCGCCAAGAGATGCAAAGTTAAACCTCTCTTGACATTCTCTTGACAAACTTTCTATTGACTTTTCCTCTCCCCTGTGGGATAATACAGGGGTAATCGAGCAAGGAGCTATCCGATGACTGACACGCTGACCATTTCTGACCTTCGCGCCCTCAAGTTGACTGAGGACGAATGGCACTCACTTATGCACATGGGCGAGTTTGATCCTATTCGCGCTCACATGGATATGTTTGTGCTGTCTGGACTTGCCTACCGCAACCACGTATCGGAATGGGAACTGACTGAGGCTGGCCATGCAGCCTGCAACGCGGCTGATCTCATCCTCGACTGGAATGATTTTGTATTCGTAGGCGACGGAGAGGACACCGAGCCTTTCGGCATCATTCAGCTTGAGAGCCCTTCTGAGGCTCCTAAGCGCATCGGCGTAGGATCGCTTGTGCGCCACCAGCACCACGGCGAAGGTCTGGTGACCGATCATTTCATGTGGGATGGCGACTGGGGCGGCTTCAAGGTCAAACTTCTTAAACCTTCCCAAACTGGCGCTACAACCTCGATTACCGAGTTTAGTGACCGCGCCGATGCCTTTCAACTCGTATGTTAAACCTCTCTTGACATTTACTTGACAAGATATTCCTTGACCTTTTTCCCCCACCGTGCTATATTTATATTGTAGCGAGGGATGAACCCTCGCCCTTTGACTCAGGAGTCTCATCATGGCTGTCGATTTTGCCACTTTCCGTTCTGTTGTTCCCCACGTCACTTCTGCCCGTTTCCCCGTGCTTTTGCGCGGTCGCCACGGTGTCGGTAAATCGCAGGTTGTCTATCAGCTTGCGGGCGATCTCGATCTTCCCGTTGTGGAGCGTCGTGCTTCGCAGATGACCGAGGGCGATCTTCTTGGCCTTCCATCTACTGACGGTGCCACTACCCGATGGAACCCGCCTGTATGGTTTAAGACTGCTTGTGAGCAGCCCGTGGTTTTGTTCCTCGATGAGGTTGACCGTGCGACGGTAGAAGTCCGTCAGGGTATCTTTGAGTTGACTGACAGCCGCAAGCTGGCCGGTTTCGCGCTCCACGATGACACGATCATCATCGCAGCCGTCAACGGTGGCGAGCATGGCGCTCAGTATCAGGTCGGCGAAATGGACCCGGCAGAGCTTGACCGCTACACGGTCTTTGACGTTGAGCCTTCCCATGAGGATTGGCTTGAGTGGGCAAAGTCTAACGTCGATACCATCGTTTGGGACTTCATTAACAACAACCGTAATCACCTTGAGCATGCGGGCGATTTTGAGCCTAACAAGGTTTACCCTTCCCGTCGTTCATGGGATCGGCTCAATCAGGCTGCTGCAGGCGCTAGCCTCTTTGAAGAGGGTGCTGATCTCGGTATCCTTTACAACCTGACTTGCGCGTTTGTCGGCTTTGAAGCTGGCGTTGCGTTCAAGGACTTCGTTGAGAACTATTCCCGTCAGGTCACTGTCGAGGATATTCTAGTCAAGGGTGAGATTGATCGTACCTCCGAGTTCACGATCAACGAGCACAGTGCTTTGGTCGAAAAGATGGAGGCAACCGAGACATTCGCGGATCACCTGCCATCCGAGCAAGTACAGAACCTTGCTGACTATTTCGTCACGCTGCCTTCTGAGGTTGCCATGAAGCTGTGGACCGTTATGGGTAACGGAGAGATCCAAAATACTGTTGATCTCCACCAGTCCACCGCGTCCGATGGTCGCTCCGTGTCTGGCTACCTTGTCGAACTTCTGACCGGCGAGGCAGCAAGTTAAACCTTTGACGTCCCCTGCTTGTCAGGGGACATTAAACCTTTCTTGACATTCTCTTGACAACTTTGCCCTTGATTTTTTCGCTGCAGCATGCTATATTGTATGTGTAGTAAGGAGATTTTCTATGACCGATCAGCCCTCGACCTTCGACCTCAATAAGCACACTGCGCGTCTGCTCATGAACGAGCCCTTCTTTGCCGCGCTTTCGCGTCGGATCAATAAACGCAAGTCCAGCGCGCTGCCGACTGCAGGTGTTCGCGTGACCGACGATGGCCACTTTGAGATGCTTTACAATCCTGCATTCTTTGAGGACTTGACCGACGTGCAACGTGCGGGCGTTCTCAAGCATGAGTTTTATCACCTTGTCTTTGAGCATGTCACGGGTCGATTGCCCGAGGCCGGTATGTCAAAAATGTGGAACATCGCCACTGACCTTGCAATCAACAGTCACCTTGTCGGCGAGTTGCCCGAACAATGCTGCATGCCCGGTCAAGGTCCGTTCGCCGATATGGAGTTAGGTAAATCCGCAGAGTTTTATTTTGCTGCACTCAAGAAGAAGGCAGAAGATCAGGATGAGCAGGAGGGCGACGGTGAAGGTAACGGATCTGGCGATCCGTCCGATCAGATGGGCGACAGCTTTGATGACCATAGCGGCTGGGGAGAGGGCTCAGGGACCGCTCAAGACATTGCGAAGGAGCGTCTTAAGGATTCGGTCAAGAAAGCCGCTCAAGAGGCTCAGAAGGCCAATAGCTGGGGTTCTGTTAGCTCTTCATGCCGCAAGGACATTCTAGAGCGTATCGCGTCCCGTGTTGACTGGCGCAAAGTGCTCCGTTACTTCATTAAAACTTCTCAACGGTCTAACCGTACTCGCACGGTCAAGCGTCTTAACAAGCGTTATCCTTACATTCACGCCGGATCTCGCGTCAAGCGTCAAGCCCGCATCGCGATCAGTATCGATCAGTCTGGCTCTGTTGACGATGGCATGCTAGCCGCGTTCTTCTCCGAGTTGAACAAGCTGGCCGAACTTGCCGAGTTTACCGTCATTCCCTTTGATACCGAGGTTGCAGAAGATCACGTACACGTCTGGAAGCGTAACGAGAAACGCAAGTGGGTGCGTGTCCGTTATGGCGGCACCTGCTTCGATGCACCGACCAAGTTTGTCAACGCTGGCAACTTCGACGGTCACATCGTCTTGACTGACCTCATGGCCCCTAAGCCAATCGCTAGCAAGTGCCAGCGTATGTGGATGACCACTAAGCAGTACGCCGAGCGTCCTTATTTTCAAACCAACGAACGTATCATCGCTATTGATACAAAATAAACCAACACAACTTAAACCTTTGGAGGGTTTTGTGATTACTACAGCCGCAACTATTTTGTTTTGTTCTCTTTGGGTCGCCGCCTTTTCGGTGCTTGGCTACGAGGCGTGCGCTCCACTTATCGGGAGGCGATAAACATGGCTATTTTCTCAACAGGCACACGCGGAACTAATCAGACCGTTATACAGGAATGGTCCGAGGGCCGGAGTGCTAGAAATCATAAAGGTACATTAACAACAAATGGTAAGTACCTCTACAGTTACACAGTGATTATCGGCGTTCGTTTGAACTCAGGTATAACCGTTGTCAACGATTGCACAACGCCGGGTGGTCGCTTTTATTCGATGACCACTTCACAACACGTTGGCGCTGCAAAGCGCGTAGCCAATACGGTCATGCATCCAAGAGTTTGGGACGCTACGCCAGAACTGCACGACTATTCACAGGAAGTCCCATTTTAGAAGGAAGAGGCGCGAGGGCCATGAAGTATTATTTAACTAAAACAGACGTTAGACGCGGTGATCCTCAGAAGGGTGAGCCCGCTATCGTTGCGACAGAAGTTGTCATGACTAAGCCAGCAACATACAAGGCGACCGAGGGAGCGCGCCAACGCTGGACAGCTATGGGTATCGAAAACCTGCATGTGATTAAACATGAGGCCAAGCGTTATAACAGTTTGGTGAGGGAACAGAATAAGAGAAGAAGAAAAGAAAAGAAGATGACCAAAGCAGACCTAGCCGCTATCGTGGCCGAGTTTGCCGACAATGAACAAGAAAAGGAATCGGAGGATAATAGTAGTGATTAAAAAGATTGTAACAGTTATTGCAATCATTATTGTATGGGAGAATAGACATGCACTAACAGACTATGCTATGAAGTTTTGGAATGAAGGTGTTACTATTCCTCAGATCCTATAAGGGGGAAATGGTCACTGTGCTTTCACCGGCTACAGGCTAGCCCGTGTTAAACCTTTGTTTAATGTGAGTGGAACACAAGCGATACAGACTGATAAAGTAGTATATACACGGTGTGCGTGTTTGTCAACGTATCAAAACATATACGGTTAGCTGGGTGCGTATCAAAAGGTATACGCGCTCAAGTTAAACCTTTGTCACATAAATGTCACACAATATATGCTACAAGTGCGACAGGTGTGGACATGACAAGGCCGAGGGCCAAGGAGAATATAAATGTATCAATGTAACAAAGACGATGTTACAAATGCGACAGACGAGAGCGCAGGTTACAAGCACCTTATCAGCGAGGTACTGTTATGTGTAGCATTATTTGTTACACTATACATGATGTGCTACATAGGGTTTGCTCTTGACGTTGCCGGAGGATATGAAAGATGAGCGAGGGTAATAAAATAAATAATAATACACAGTGTCACAAGTAATACAAGTAATACATAAAGAGACACAGAGTATAAGGCAGGTGTAACCTACGTTACTAGCGACACATAGACAGACGTATACAAATGTATGCGACAATAAAGCGTAGCAATAACAAGCACATACAGTACCCCCCTCCCCCCATCCCGGAAGGTAAGTCCCTGTAATCGTTAGGGTTTTCAAGCACGACTAGATTGACGTGTGATCGCTAAAAGAAAAAACGTAGATCTTTTATTACCAGAAAATATTTGACAAATATTGTAAGATAGGTTATAGTTATAAGTGAGGGCTAAAAGATATGACAGTAAGTGAAGCCCCAAAAATTTTGCAAATAAAAAATTGAGGATAGAATGACAGGATGCAAAGAGTGCGGAGGTCCGATTCCGCCTAAGAAGACGAGCCGAGGGCCAAAGAAGAAGTATTGCAGCGAAAGGTGCATGGACTTGTGGCACTACAAGAACGGCAAGCACAAGTATGTGAAGAAGAACCCAGATTGGGGCAGCCTAACACCAAAGCGCGAGGCCGAGAAGAAAAAAAGGCGAGAAGAATACGAGTGGTACAGCGAGAATTGGTTAACGTTGACCGATATAGGCGAACACTTGGGCATTCACCGTACGGGAGTATTCCACAGAGCGAAAAAACTTGGCATTAAACCGAAAGTTGTATTGTGGAGCGGTAAGAAGTCGTTCTATAGCCCAGAACAAGCCAAACAAATCGAAGAGGGGTACCAAGAAACGCCAATTCCAAAAGGTTTTTTGAAAAAAATAGATGCAGCCGAGTACGTGGGCATGGCAGAGGGTACATTTGATTGGTATGTGATGAACAGAATTGTAATTCCAGATATGGAATGGCAGCAGACACACGGACATCGTAATAAATGCTTTCTATATAGCGTAGAATCTTTAGAAGAGTTTAAAACGATTAGGGAGAAGGCTGAAGCTGAGAGAGCTGCTGTAAGAGAAGCTAAGGCTGCTGAGAGAGAGGCGAGGGAGCAAGCCCTTAAAGAGGCAGCTACGGGAAGGCTAAGCGTAGCTGAGGTGTGCCTCCTCCACAGTGTGTCTAATTCCACAGTGATTAAGTGGATTAGTCAGGGCTTGGTTACGTATATCAAATTTAACGGGGCATATTATGTCGACGAGGATAGCGTACAAGAAAAGCCTTTTTATGTAGAAGAGCATGAGCCCACGCAAGTTTTGTCTGAGAAAGAACGCCGATACAATGAAATATTTACGGCGGTTAGCCGATGTGACAATGTTTCTTCTGATTATGAGATTGAGCGAAGCCGCAATCGGGCCCGAAGTGAAGAAACAAGCGAAAGACAAAAAGAGCGCTGGAAGAATCCGCATGTCAAATTTAGGATTCTTGTTGCAAACGCCATTAAGGGCGACATAAAGAAAAACACTAGTGATCGGTATTTGCGCATTCCTGTCAAAGATAGCTGGAAGGCTTTAAAAGAAAAGTGCGGGTATGATTGTGCGGCGCTTGTAAAGCACATAGAATCGCAATTCACCGAAGATATGACATGGGATAACCATGGTCGCGTTAAAAAGGAAGGAGAAGGCTTTACGTGGCAAATAGACCATATTAAGCCTCGCTCCTCGTTCAATTACACAAACTTTGACGACCCGGAATTTGCTGAGTGTTGGGGTTTGGATAATTTACGTCCACTCGATGCAAGAGAGAACGTTTATCGTGGTGTAAATAGCACTTTGCAAAAACGCGGTTTAAAGCGTGTAAAGGCAAGAAAAAATTTCTCGCAAAAAAATTCGGCGCCTTTTTTGGCCTCCCCTTACAAGGATTACTTGCACCCTTCCGAAGTAGCGCACAAATTAAACGTTTGCGAAGACACTGTTCGTAGGTGGATACGTCAAGGAAAAATTTCTGCCGCGAAGATCAGCAACACGCTTTACATTCATAAGGACAATGTTGAGCGGCCGGCCCGACGCGCGTGGGGGAGCGTGCGAAAAATAGATTATAGGTATTAAGCATGTACATCAGCTATTTAGAGAGTGAGAGGTGTAGCTTGGTGCAGAAAGGCGATCTTGTAAAGTGGTACGAATTGTATAACGATGATATAGTCAAAGATGCCGGCGCCGGTATAATCTTAGAAACAAAATGGTGGAGACACGATGAACAACCTGAACGCGGGCCTCGATATTCATCGACCATTGTTCATACAATACATCGAGTATATAAATTTAAGACTAACAACGATAATTGGTTTTCTGAAAATGATTTAGAATTACTTTCAGAAAAGAAGTGAATTATGCCTAACGTCATCCTAGTTAATTATAGAGCCAAAGGCTCACTACACGGAGTTAAAATGTTGTCAGACCCAGTTTCCGGTTCGCTTGATATTGAATCACTAATAAGCGAAATGTTAAATTTACAAACAGGTTCTTCTAAAAGCGAAACCGAACCAACACCTTATCAGGTTGTAAGCGGTAGCGGAGATGCTTGGTACTTCTCACCCGGAGAGAAAAAGATGATTAAAGTTAATAGAGGTTCAGAAATCTTAGTTATTAGCGTTGCAGATGAAGACGGTAAAGTTTACGTATCAGACAGTGGTTCTCGGCTTTTTATAATGCCAATTGATGAAGTCATAGATATCGGATACAATTAATGGAATCTGATATCTTTTTCCCTCTTTTAAAGAGAGGGTTGTGGTACAGCACAATACTGTTTTCGTGGTGGTTGTTTGGGTTTGAGCCTATAATAGTGCTTTTGTTATCGGCTATTGCGTATAAACAGCTTTTCCCGTACAGTTAGAACATCTTTTTTAAAACTGCACAACTATTTATAAGAAATGAGTACTAAACTTTCCAATGAAGTTCTTAGACAAATAGTCAGGCGCGCCATTAGTGAGACTTCTTTAGCCAGCACAAATCCACGAAGTGCGCGCTCCGCTAGCATGCCTCCAAGAGCTAAAAACAAAGCTGATCGGCGTAATCCTGCTGACGAAGAGGTTCTTAAAGAATTTAACCCTAACCAGAGCGACCTTGATAATCTTGTTGATGATCCGGGTGCGATGCACTCACCCTTTACAAGTCGTAAGAGTATGGTGCCGCCCCCGCTAGCGCCTCATGGAGGCGGGTCTACCAGACCACCTTCTGATGATTTGTCTGCTGCGCCGGTACCCGAACAGCCAGAAACGCCCCCAACAAGAAGCTATACCCCTGACATAGGCACTGATGCTATTCCTTTGGCGAGAGGTGGTTACAGCGAGACCAAAAGTCAACGCGATAATAGAATTGCAAGAGAAGAGAGAAGATCAGAATACGATGCCGAGCTTGAACGCTTGGAAGGGGTTTTATCTGGTCAGACCACATACGGTGAAGATGATTGGTTATCGACGGGTTGGACAGATCCAAGTACAAATATGGCTACTCATGCCTTAACTCAATATGACGCTGGTTTACGTAGGAGATTAGGCGCTGATTCTGATTATTACCGACGAGCTTGGCAAGAAAGCGATGACTTTGATCCTAGTCAGTCATACAGAGCTGCAGACATGTGGGGTCCAATAGAAGGTAGCGAAACAGATACTATAATTGCTGCTATGGAGCAATTTGCAAGAAGAGCCATGGCTCCCGGAGAAAGTAGTGATGATGCCGGTGCGCGCCTTGCCACTTTACAATCTGGTTTAGGAAGTTTATCAAATCCTGAAAGTGAGTTTAGTTTTTTTGGCGATATTGATTATTCAGATCTTGGAGATGAATTTGATTATGCGTATAACAATGCGGGAGGACTGCCCCGAGCATCGGGACAATTAATTAGAATCGGACACAACGTCGACCCTAGTTCTTATGACCCCTCAATACATGCACCAAATCAACCAATGATGGCTCAGATAGATGGCCAAGCAATACCGGCAGAAATCCAAATTGGAGTTGATGCTGCTGGACGTCCTATATTCTTTAATTTATATGAAGCGGCTAAATATCGAGCTAACATATATGGCCAAGATGATCAAGGTAGAGCTTATCAATCAGCTAATTTGCCCGGCGTTCAGGCGTACGGCTTCATGCAAGAAGATGGTTCAGTACGCGATGTTACTGAATACCTGCTCGATGTTGAACAAGGTCAAACTTCGCAACCCCTTTCTGCTTTGCCTGCAACCGGCTACCAAACGGCTTTTGGAGAAGCATTAAATAATTTAAAAGCACACAGTAATAAAAATGAAATTAGAGAACTTTTAAATATGCATTCGCAGATGTTAGACAAGAAGTTGCAAATAATGCAGAAAGAATATAAAAGAATCATAAACGAAGTTGCACCCGTAGCGGGTCAACGTGGATCGCCAGCGTCTTATAGGGAGTCTCCGCCGATTGCAGATACATTTCGACAACGTACCGGATTTTCGCGAGGCAGTGCAGAACATGACCAATACGTACAGGATTACATGCGCATTTCTGCTCCCGGGATGCGTGAAACCCCAGGTATGAGACCTCCTGCAACTCAAGCTGCATTTGAACGATTGGCGCGTTATCAATCTGGTGGCGGTGGTTACGGCACATCCGCCGGGTTTCAACCAAGAAGATTTGATACTGGTGCACCAATTGATTCGTCAGAAATGATGAATACTCCCGGATTGCGATATACGCCTAATAGTTCTGCTTTGCAAACAGCCGCAGTCCAAGGTACAGAAATTACTGATTCTACTACGCCAACGGCGCCCACGATGGCGCCAGTTAACACAAAAAGGCCAAGTGTTACAGATCCAAATGTTGGAACTGCTGATCAAACTGGTTTGAGACTTGTAGGACCTAGCAGTGTTGCTTCTCGGCCGGGAGACTTTATAACAAGACAAGCCTCTGGTCAAAGACGTTCAATTCCTGCTGCATATGCTAGTATGGGGTATGATTGGAACCCTAATGCTCCGGCCGATTCGCGCGGCAGTGGAGATCCGAGACAAGGCACAGGCTTTGGTACGCAAGTTGCAACGGCATTCTTAAATCCCGGAGCAGCTATAAGTGGACAACGCCGGCGGGCTGTAAGTGACAGAGAGGACGCCGCAGCTAGACAAGCTGGTAGAACTGCGGCTGGAACTGGTGTTGAAACAGCCAAAGACGCCGAAGGAAGACCCGGGTTTTTTAGTGGCGAACGCGGAGAGTTTGACCAAGCTTTTGATCGACAAAGGCTTATTGATCAGTCAAACACACCTGAAGCTGTAACTCGTCGACGCAATGCTGCGCAACAAAGGCCCATCGATACACTTAAGAAAACAACATTTGACCCAAGAACATGGGCCCGGCCAGTTCAAGCATTAGGTCAGTACATGCGTCAGCCTACTAATCCTGAAACAGGCCAACGCAGACCCGGACTTCTTAACGTAAGCGGCCGAGAAGAGTGGAATCAAAGTATGGGATATGATGATATTAGAAGCCCGGGCTTTCTTGGTATTGGCGGAAAAGAAAAGTATACTGCCCCAACTACAGCTGTAGGCAGATTTGCAGATTCTGTTGGGTTACGGCGAAGCGAAGATTCACCTTATTGGGATCGCGAAAGACTATCAAGAGGTGATGCGGAGCAACGTGTACGCACAAGATCTCAGCAGCGCAACCAAGCGGGTATTGGCCGGCCAAGAAGCGGGTCACCTGCTGCAGAGCCAGAAAGCTTTAATCCGGCCGGCGCTGCACGACCAGCAACAGGTGCTGATATTGCCACTCAGCGCACATCTGCTTTGCAAGAATCTCAAATTAAACGTTTTAAAAAATTATCTAAAATTAAATAAATTAATTATTTTCTTGACACATCTAGCAAAACAATGTATATTTGTAATAATGTCGAACAATATTTTGGAAAAACGAATACAGTTTCGCCTATCTTACGCTAAAGTTAGCGAATGGGCTGAAGAACACGGCTATCAAGTTGTTGAAGGGCCAGATGAAGAAGACGCATGCTGGTCAGACGTCAAGCAGATAACAATTTACTCTGGCCAAGGTGTAGAAAATAGACTTTATTCTCTTTTGCATGAGTGTGGTCATGCTCTAATACGCTCAAATGCAAAAAACTTTGAATATTCGTACCCTGCGCATGCTACTGCTGAACTTGACGGCAGAAAAAGAAGAAGCGATAAATACAAAGTTTCGCTAATTGAAGAAGAAGTAGAGGCTTGGAAACGTGGATATCGCTTGGCTAAACGATTAGGTGTGTTTATTGATGAAAACAACTTCAATAAATTAAAGACAAAGTGCTTAATTAGCTATTTTAATTGGGCAGTGGAGCCATAATGAGAACAAGTCTCAGGAAAAAAGCTAAAATTGCTAAGGAAAAAATAGGTACTTTGTCAACTGCCTTTGTTCTTGCCGGCGCTATTTATATTCATGTAATATATTATGGATATTTTAGTTTAAAACATGACAAAAAAGAAAGGCCTTGGCTGTAACATAGCTTTACAATTTGAAGTAGGTGATTTAGTTGCTTGGAAAGATTTGTCTGAAGCTGCTAAAGCCGGAATTATAAAAGAAATATATTATAAACAACAAGGTGGACGACCCGTGGCATATGCCCGGGTTTTTTTAGTTAAAGGTTGCAAAAAAAAACAGCCCTTTGCGTGTAGAAGAAGTAATTATTATAAAATTAAGGCTTTTGTCTGAGCGGAAATAGAACCGGTATACCATTCATTACACAAGCTAAGATTGAAAATGTTGTTTTTTTAACATAAAAGAAACTATTTACTATTATGCCTCACAAACCAAAATTTATTAACAATACGGGCAAAGACTTTTCAAGCCTGATTGAATTAGCGAGTACCTTTTACCCATTTGCCCAAGAACAATTAGGCTTTACAGAACCTGTTACGATTCTTCTAATGACTGATGAAGAAAATGCAGCTAACGATTTAGGCAAAACTGCATTTTATAATCCAGAAGAAAGCTCTATTGGATTGTATACTGATCATCGACACCCAAAAGATATTTTAAGATCACTAGCTCACGAATTAGTGCACCATATGCAGAATGGAGCGGGAATGTTAGATCCTTCAGCTGCTCTAAGTCCAAAATACGCACAAGAAGATGAACATATGCGAGAAATGGAACGCGAAGCTTATGAGAAAGGCAATATGTGTTTTCGTGATTGGGAAGATGAACACAAAGCAGAAATCAGCAAATGGGAGTTGAAAGAGTCAATTCGCAGCGAACTTAAAAAAAGGTTAGTTGAAGCTGAAGGCGAAGAGGGTCCAACGGGCAGACCTCCTGAGAGTATTGCAGACCGTCCAGATCCTAAGCCTAGTCGATTTAGAAGATTTGCCAGTGCAGTCGGCGATATGGCTAGCGATGTTGCTCAGAGAGGCAGAGAATTTCACCAAAATCAAGTTGGAGCGCAAGGAGCAACTAATGCGGGCACTTATTTGTCGCCTGCGCCTAGAGACGATAAAGGCAAAGTTGATTTTAAAACCAGTGCTATGTCAGCCGGCTGGGATAGAGATGAGCAAGGTGGGATTACTTCAGGGCCGAAGCAACCTTACTTTAATGCTGAAGAGCAGCAAGGCGGCGACAGTTCTCCCTTTATGCCTCCAAAATTAGGAGAGGTAGTGTTGACTAAAGATTCAGACTCTGAATCGTGGGCTGATTGGGTTTTATCTTTTGGAGATGAAGAAAACATAAAGAAAGCTTTTTATACAATGGTTTATGATGCTATATTGGAAGATAGAGATAAGCCAATAAAACTTCCCATGAATAAGAAATTAGAAATAGCCCAATTTTATACTAAAAAAATGTACGGAGAAGGAGGCCCGGGACGTTCTACTCCTGAACCTGAAGCTCCTCCAGAAGCAGAAGTTGAAGGCACCATCGAAACAGAACCATCAATTGAGGGCAGTACTATGGAAATTGAAAATGATCCTAGTGCTAGTATAGAAGATATAGAAGCTGCCAGAGAAGCTGACGAGCGCGACTTCGCTGATCCATTTGCTGGAGGCCTAGAGGAAAGCATTAATTTAGAAGACGAACTTAAATTAAGAAGTATTATTAATGAGGTGTTTGGTAAGATGAAAACTAAAAAACCAAAAATATTAAAAGAAGGAACCACAGCTTCTGGCGCGCCAATGGGCGACATTTTATTAAATTATGACCGGCCTGATGCTGATGTTTCGGGCCGCGACAGAAGCACTAGAAGTATTACCCGAGCAGGATCATTGCAATCTGATGGCACAAGGCGTCGAGAAGTTCAAGTTGGCGATTACGCCTCTGAATATAGAGATGGCTCAAGTCGTTCATGGTCTATTGAACAAGGGGAAGGGGATTGTGCTTCTTGCACAAGAGATCGCGACCCCGCTTTAGGCTGGCTGCATCATATGGAGAATTTTGAAGATAGAGATGGCAATAATATTTATGCAGACGCTGCAAACCGATATCGCAGATATATGGAAGGCGATGTAGAACTAAACGATGACGAGTTAGGTGCGTACCAAAACTATGAAACAACTTTTGCTGATGCTTGGTATGCCGAGTACAGATCTAATAACGATTACCACAGAGAGAGAAATGCTAGAAGTTACGGTTTTGAAGGTTGGGATCATTTCCAGCAAGCTGGTGGAGCCGACCTGTTTACAGTTAATGCAGATCAGATTGCAGATGCTTCGCCGTGGGTGCAACGCGAAGACCAGCCTTTTCTAGATGCTGTTGGTGAACATATTGGAGACTGGGCTGAGCGTCAAGAATTTGGAGGAGGCTGGTCAGGCGTCAATGATCGCAGATCACGCGCTGGTGCATTTGGCGCTGCTGGTGATCCTCGATTCGACACAACAGTTAACCCTAATTTGCAACCATGGCAAGCTGAACAAAATATGATGATGTATGGTATAACTCCCCAATATGAAGATATGCCAGATGGCTCAAGAAGGGTTATTGCGCCTACTGGAGATGAAGTGCGTAGCAGTCTGCAAGGGTCTCATTACGACAATTCAAAGTGGTATCAAGATATAAATCCACTTTATCATGCCGGCGCGGCGGCTTCGCTTTATGATATTCCCGATATCGTTCCTATTTTGGGCGGTAATACTTTTTCAGAATTAGGTTCTGAAGTATCTGATTTTAATGCAGGCGCTGTTCAAATTGGTGGAAGAGTTCTTGCCAATATTGGCCGTCCACATTACGGAGCTACTGGTGCTCATATCACAGATGAGTACGAAGAATGGGGCGGTGCTGGTGAAGCAAGGCCGGGTACCATGATGGATAGCAATATGGCTTTTATGACAAACCAATACGGCGCAGATGGTGAAAGGATCGAAGGTGCTTGGAGAAATATTCCGGGTGCAGACGCACAAGCGGGCCGTTCTATGGAAGTGCCCTCGATCTATCAAGCAATCGGTGCATATTATGGCGGAAAATTCTTGTGGAGCAAAGCCCCGGGATTATCCGCAGGTTGGACTTCCGGATATGGACTTGGCGCACTACGAAATTTATCAACCGGCCTCGGCATTGCTGCAGGTGGCGAGCTTGCCGCAAGTGCTTTAGGCGCCGGCACTGAAAGTCAGGCTTTTGATTTTCTCGATCCCGGTAGAAGCGGCTACGGCGGCGAAGGTTATTATTGGAGCCAAGACGGCTTTGTGTACGCTGACGAAGAAGATTTGTCCTTAATGGCGCAACCGGGAGGGTGGGGCCCTGAAGATATGCCCGGGGGAGGCTCTAACGAAGCGGTTAACCCATGGGAAGATCCCCGAGAAGCCCGTATAGCTCGGTGGAGAGATCGAGGTGGTCAAAGTGGCCAATTTATGAATGATATCAGAACAGCCGAATACGGCGTTTCTTTAGACGCGCTATATCGTAATCAAAGAACTCTAGAAGGTGTTATCGCTAATCAGCTTGTTGGAAGTGGCGCGCGTACAGATGTATTAGGCCTTGATCCCACGACGGCTGTCCCGGGAAGTGAAGGCGTGCCAGAAATTCGTCCGGGTACTTACGGCACTGAGCCTATTGACATTGGGACCGGAAGTGGCGCCGGAGAAACCGGCATTGAAGCTTTAGCTGTTTCGCCTGAACGTGGAAGAATCCAAGGAGGTTATTCTCCTGAATTGTTAAATAGTTTACATGAATTAGCAGCCAATAGAACTAGTCAAGGTAATTATTCTTTGCCTACAGATTCAACCGGGCGCGCTATAGAAGGCCTGCCTCATCTTCGTGTAGTTGATGAAGCCGGCCAAGAAACACTTATTGATCCTTACAGTAGGCCTGATGCTTGGTGGAGGGAATTAGACAGGAGAAGAGTTGAAAATTATGCATCAGCGGTTGAAACTACCCTAAGAGGCACAGGCGCAGACCGCACACAATCAGGATTAGCGGGTGGTTATTTTCGCGACTTAGGTTATGTACTTTCAGGAATACCTGTCGGTGCTGATGTTGGAGCCGGAGAATTTCAAACAAGACAAGAATATTTAAGATCATACTTTTACGATCAAGAAGAATCTCACTATCAAACTTTAGCTCAACGAAATGCAGATGCTCCCGAAGATCAACGACTTGGTGAGGAAGATTTACGCAGATTGGCTCAGCAAAAAGCAGTTGGAGACACAACTCTTCGCAGAGTTCTTACCCCTTATTCGGAATTTGAAAGAGAGGGAACATTTAACCCTCTTGGTCAATGGATTGGAGGAGTCGAAGGAAGAGAATCTGCTGCATGGGACGCAGACGTTATGGTAACTCAAATGTTGCAGGATCCTAGTGCAAGAGACATGGTGCTGGAACAAGGCATGGGTAAAGTTTTTCAATTAGCATGGGACTATGGATTCAGTAGAAATAACCCTGAGTATATTGAAACAATTCTTCCCGGTGCAAGATATGCACCTGTTAGGCAAGCATTGGCCCAAATGGCTTATCAAAAATCTGCAAACATGACTGCTCAATTTAACGGTGAAGAAGTTGACGGCGTTGCGCTTACTGAAGAACAGCAAGCTGAACTTCGCGCGAATCCAGTCGCTACCGGTCGGCAAGATAGAATTAGTGCCATTCAGTGGACGCAATTTGGCCTCGACCAAAGCACAGGTGGACCGATTGATCGTTGGGTTAATAGCGGCTCGATGGCAAGACAACCTGACGGCACTTATGTACCGGCTGGTTCTATGGCAACTAATATTGAAATGCAAAGATTGGGTGAAGCATTGTTTGCTGGGGCAGGAGACCAGCCTAGCGGTGTGATTGTTGGAAGAGGCCAGAATAGAAGAGAATTAACAAATGCTCAAGCATATGATCGTGCTGAAATTGCGCATGGTCGTGCTATAGTCGAAGAAGGAGGAGCATACATCCCAAGACCTCAATCGACCAATCCTAGAAATCCACGCGAAGGTCGATGGTTTATTCCGGGAGCGAGAGGAGCACTTGAAGGCAAAGTTAATGTTGGCCAAGACGGAAATTTCGGATATCCATTTCAAAATCAAGCGCTTGAAGATGCGTATCGCGCCATTGGTAGGGGAGGAACCCAACAAGCTACACGTAGAAGAAGTACGGCACGAGACTATATAAGAGTAGACCGCGCGGCGCCTGCAGAGTATGAAACTATATTTGGTCAAGGAGAAGAAGAACTTAGACGTGGCGCAGCCTCAACCGGAGGCGATATGACAGGACGAACATCCACTCCAACCCCTCCGGCACAACCAGAAGGCGGATTTACAAATAGACCATCAGCATTAGAAGAGAGAAACAAAAACGAAAAGTCTAAAAAGCATAAATTACTTAAGGAGAACAAAACTATGACAAAAAAGACAAAACTTACAAGGGAGCAGTTAGAAACTTTAGTTAGAAAAAAGCTGACTGAAACCTTAAATTTAAAGGAATCAATTTTTGCACCAAACCATTATTGTATTCACCACGGAGGTGTTCATTTAAATGGCAAGGTCCATATGGCTGAAGCTGTAAATCACAATTATGATTCTAAACTTGGGCGTGTTACGCACTATGACATGAAGTTACAAGATGGCACGATTCTTGAAAACGTGCCCGCTGAAAATATTCAAGTTACTAACGCATCTCTTGCGTTAGAGCATGGTGGACACTCCATGGCTAAAAAAGAAGATGACAAGCTTGAGAATCCCGACAAAGCCGACTTAGATGATGACGGGCAACTTTCGAGTTACGAAAAAACCCGTGGCAAAGCTATTGAAAAGGCTATGAGCGAAGGATATGGTATGAGTTCTGATTATTCTAAAAACCAGCCTCCAATGCCAGCGAACGAAATGATGTCTGACCGCGATTATCCACAACCCACAATCCCAGCTAAAAAAGAAGACTCAGCAAGTTGGGCTAAAGGTCATTTAGATAATATGACTCAAATGGCGCCAGCCAAAAGAAAAATGGCTGGAACTACGCTCAGAGGAGGAGTGCCAATGACAGATCCTGTCAATCTCGGACAAGATTTAGAAATGAACGAGGGCGCTGCTGATGAGCAAGCAAAACAAGCCCAAAGACAAGTGGGAGATGCTGCTGGCGAAACTGCAAGATCGGCTTCTATGCGCGATAGTGCACGTTCAGCAACCAATCCAACGACTGCTTCCCCGCCTAATGCTTCGGATGCCGCCGCTGCGATGCGTCGACAAAAAGCAGCCATGCAAGAAGTCTCTGATAAAGAGTGGTACGACAATCAACTTTTTGAAAGTCTTACTAAGAAGTGGTCTAGATAAGGGGGTGTACTGTGTATGGCCTCAAAAACGAACACTATTAGTCGACATTACGTAATGTGGATTGACAAAGAAGGAACAAAACAAGCTAAACCGTTCTCATCTAAAAATGATGCATACGAATTTATGCTTTCTAAACTTTCTAGTGGACAATGGGCGTGCTTTCCAGAAAAGTCAAGAATTATAACCCAAGAAAGGTAAATTAATATGAGTATTACAAACAGCGGCGGTAAAACTGTAGTAGTTTTAGAATCAAGTGACCAGTGGCTTTTGAGTGGTAGCAACTGGTTTGATAGTGCTAACGTTTCGAAGGGCGGATACAATGACGGCAACGGTGTTGCAGAGTTTGTATTGCAGCCAAAGCCGGGAACAAACGGATATGCTCAGAATGTTGAAGCAGCATTAGTGGTGTCAACTAGAAATCCGTGCCACAGATATCTTCAAATAGAAATTAACGATTGGCGTGTTGAAGATTGGTATAGGCGCCGAGTCACAGCTGACGATTCTAGCCTTGAGGCAGATTATGGAAGCTACGACTATCTAGACATTTATATTGGCCTTCCATTAAATGACAACGCAGCATCATATACTAAGACTTTTTGGGCCCGCCTAGGCGGAGCTTCGTTTGAAACACAAGGTAATTCAGGTGCTGGCATCGATGATCGTTTTGTTTCATACCATGAAGGTAATATGCGCATCGATCCCGCTGAAAATGACCAAAAGTCTTTCATTATTGATATGGCACAAAATTTCTCAGTCGACTTTGAACAATATCGTGATTCAGGAGTGGATCCATTATGGGCTTATTATTTATCAGGCTCAACTAGAGCTACAGAAAATGGCATAGATACAAGACCTGTGTATTTACCTACTGCGTCTATCGGTCATGTTATGTTTTTTTGGCATACCGAAGACAATCTTTCAAGCGCTTATTACACAGGTGACTTGGCCGGTACCAATATTGGAAGGTCGTTTGAACTTACTTGCTCTTTTCACGAAACAATAGCAACTACTAAATCGGGTGGTGATGTAGTCATGCTCAAGAAGTTTGCAATGCAAAGGCAAAATCCGGGGTTTCGCCAGTACCCGGCTGTTACTGCTCATACAGAGCCGGGTGGTACGCCGGGCTTAACATCTAGTATTGAAGGAGACGGAGTGTGGTATAGTGCCAGAAGCGGGCCGCCGGCACCGGTGTGCTTCGCAAACCCCAACAGTGGAGTAAAAGAACTGCCAACTGATTTTACTGCTACAGTATCTGGTGACGCATGCGACACTGAAGGTAGTGTTATTTTAAGTTGGACTGAAGCTACATCATCAACCGGCTATACTTTTTACAATGTTTATGTCGACAATGGAGTAGCTGGTATCAATCCTGCAGACTCTAGCACATATACAACGAAAATAGGGCCGATTTGGGGTACCTGCTTTCCGCCACCAAGCGCTAGCGTGGGCGATAACAGGCGCTATTACACCGGCACAGAACCTGATGCTGGATGGTCCAGACGAGGAGAAAATGTAGGTGGATCTGGAAATGTCGGCCAAACTCAATCTGGAGCACTTGGAACTTCTGGTGATGGCTTAAACGATGTTCACTTAGTCGAGCATGTTATCACAGGTTTAGATCCTTCTCAAACCTATAGATATGCATTAGAAGCCGTTGATTTTTGTACTGCTAGTGAAATTGTTGCTACTACCGCTTCGTGGCTTTCAACAGCATTGACTTGTAGTGAGCCATACTATTTTAATGATGACTACAGTATTAATTATTATAAATGCTTACACTTTCAATACAATCGTAAGAACGCTGCAGGGACTTCGTATTGTCCCACAGAAGGTGTTCCATTTAGTTACGGCACGCGAGGAGTGGTTATCAGATATCCGAAAACACCATACAGTGGTAATTTAGGGTAATAAAAACTACTTATAATATACCTGTAGGAGAAAAAAATGAATTACAGCGATTTAAACAAAGTTACTAGAAATTTTCTTGTTGGAGAAAACAAAAAACCAAGCGTGCAAAGTTACATACAAGCATTAAGTGAAACTTTATCTAAGTTTCGTCCTAAAAGTATGCTTGAAAGCCGACGACTTGAAATTGCCAACAATCAACTAAAAGAAATTAAGCGCTCTGTTCGCAAACTTGAAGAACATGTAAGTGTTTTGCAAGAACAACTTAAAGTTTTAGAAGAGGGAACAGAAAATAAATGAGCAAATTAAAGCTTTTACTTGAAGGCGGTGTTGCCGGCCATCTTGCACACTTGTATGATAATCCTGATTTGACTTTTAATGAAATAAAGTCAATTTTGCGTGCTGCATCAAGCGGTAAAATAGTTGGTACCGAAAAAACTGATGGTTATAACATTTATCTTGGAGCTAGGCAAGGCGTTGCGTTATATGCTCGTAACAAAGGAGACATGGTTGCTGGCGGCAGAACTATGCAAGATCTTGATATGCGTCAATTTGCTGGAGGCCAGCAGGTCAAAGATGTATATGTAAAATCGTTTTCGGCGTTTCAATCACTAATCAACAACTTAGAACCAAACGAACAAGCTGCTATATTCGGCCCAAATGGAGAAATTTTCTACAATACGGAAATTCAAGGACCCGGGGCCTCTAACGTTGTCAACTATGATGCTAATATTCTGTCTATTCATCGAAGTGGTCACAAGGTTTATGATTCAAGTGCAAACAAAGTTCTTGCGATTCCTAAATCCAACGATGTGCAGTATGCTGAATTTGCAAAAAAGTTTCCTAATATTAATATTGAACAAAGTTCTCAATACTTAGACAATGCTTTGGATAGATTCGAAGAGCAATCACAAGGTATGGATTTTTCTGTAAAAAGAACTGCAGTACTGCAATTGAAAGCTTTGTCAGACGATACTGCATACGAAAACACAATTCAAAAATTTAATAACGCAGGATTTGGCGGAAACATGACAGTAGGAGATTATATCGAATCTCAACTGCGGGGTAATTTATCACAAGATCTATCGTTTTTTAACCAACAGACACAACAAGATATAATTGACAAAATCCTTAGCAAAGACGGGGCTAAAAACTTAAGACAAATATACAAAGGTTATAAACCTGAAGAAGTTGAAGCTATTAGAAATCTCGTTTCTAATGGTGGAAAGTTTATCTCGAAAGCTGTTTCTCCATTGGAAAATGCTATCCACGATTTTGCTGTGGAAATGTTAAGAGGGTTAGAAAGTGTTTATATCTTAGACAATGCCGCTGAATTAGAAAGACTTAGAAGAGAAGTACGCACAGCCATTGACCAAATTTCACAATATGCCGGGCCCGGTGCTGCCGAAGCTCATGAAATTTTGAAAAAACAACTCAAAAAACTTAAATCTCACAGCAACATTAATTCAGTTGTTGAAGGATTTGTATTTGAATACAAAGGGCAGAATTATAAGTTTACTGGCAATTTTGCGCCCATAAATCAATTACTAGGCTTGTTTAAGTACGGTCGAGGCACTGCCCCTCCCATTATGGCGCAAGGCAGTCAGCATCTCTCTGAGGCTGTGCAACACACCAACCAACAACAAGCCATGTCTTTTACATCTGCTTCTGGTCAAATGCCGCGCTCAATCGCCGTGATTCCCGGAGGATTTAAGCCTCCACACAGAGGTCATGTTGCCATGGCAAAACATTTTAATGGTTTAGCCGAAGTTGTGTTAGTTATTATGGGCCATGGCGCTAAAACAAACAAAAGAACAATTGCTGGTCAAGAAGTTTCGTTTGATGTTGCAAAAAGCCTTTGGTCTTTGATGGGAGATGCCGTAGGTCTCGACGCCTATATTGTCGAAGCTCCTCCGGGATCGAATCCTATGAAAATTGCATACGAGGTTTTAGAATCTGCACAACCGGGACAAATAATTTATATGGGAGCAGGCGCAAAAGATGCAGAGAGATTTAGAGGACAGGCTGAAGCTTATGCTCCAGAAGGTGTAAGTTTAGAAGTAGAACCATTTCCCGATATTAAACATTCATCTCAATATATGCAATTATTAGAAGCAAATCCAGAAATTGCACAAAATATGCCAAGCGTAAAAAGTGCCAAGAAAAGTCCAGAAGAGCTACACGCTTCTGATTTAAGATATATCGCTGAGCAAGCTATGCAAAATCCAGTAGCTGTCGAAATGTTTAAAGATTTCTTGCCTCAAGGCGTCAATCCTGCTCAAGTTTTGCAATCTTTAGGCGTAACAGCTGCTCAAGCTCAGCCAGACCAAGTTCAGGACATTACAGAGACAATATTTAAACTGATAGAACAAGAAATGGAAGATGTAATAGAGGAAGATGCATCTGCAGCTTTAGATGTGGTTAAAAAAGCTCGAAACATTCCGTTAACCCCTAGCGCGCTGGCAAAAAGTAATCCAATTACAGCTACAGCAACCACCGCTTATGAAATGGCCAGTAAATTGGGAAACATGGCCGGAATATTACCATCGTCAACCAGCGGCAATTTCGGTTTAGATGATTTTATTTTTAATCTTACAGACAGAAGCGGCAATCCACCTGAACCTACATACGTGCCAAAAACGCATGGCACTCGTACTCTCCCAGCGGTAAACAGAGAAGTCCCGCGCGGCCGTGGCTACTCGCCGGCTCGATTAGAAGAACAAGAACAGCAAGGGCCTGATTGGGAAGGATTAGTTAAAGCAGCATCAGAAGCTACTGGAGCACCTATAAGTCAGGTTATGCAGACTTTGCAAGGAATGGGGCAAGAAATGAGCGCTGCTGCTGAAGGAGGTCACGAAGCTTTAGGAGCTATCGAAAATGTTGTAGGGGCTATAGCTGACCCTGCAGGCCCTGTTGGAGGCCCATTACAACAAATTCCCGGCTCATTAGAAAACCTTGTCAAAGATTTTGCTGGTAATTACGAAAAGCAAGCTGCCAAACAACAACAAGCTCAAGGTAATGCTGATTACTTTGCTGCCAAGCAGCAAGCACGATTGGAAGAGATATCAGGAATGGGTGGCGGTGCAGTCGCAGGGCACGCAGGTGGCTTAGGCGATGATGAAGATGAAGAAAAGCAACCTACAATTTTCAGAGAAGACGAAACTAATGATATTGTAGAAGAAGTTTTAAATTATTTGTTGCAAACAGCCGTCAGCTAACTATTTATAAGTAAGGAACTAGAACAATGGATAGAGAGACATTTTTACAAGAACTCAAGCTTCGCCAAGAAGTACGCAAAATAATTAAATTGGTGCACGATAAAAAAGTACTTAGAGAACAAAAAGAAGAGTACGTTTTAAGAAACCATATAAGAAAGCTTATTAAAGAAGTGGCAGAAGCAGGAGAAGTTAATCAACCTAACAGATCTACTGGTATTACTGTATTAGACGAAGAAGTATTGCAAAATATTATTCCAATATTTAAGAAATATTACATGCAGTTAGATAATCCTGAAAAACGTGAATCTTTTCGCTCTCACATCATAAACGCAGCTGAGAATTTGTTGAATACGATTGGTTCTGTCCAAGGGGATGCTACTGCTGCAGAACCAGAACCTTTAGCTGAGCAAGATGTCGGTCTAAGTGTCTCTGCTAAAGAGGATCCTATGTTTATTCCCGTAGAAGATGATAAGCCAGATCCGGAAGAATCAGCTAGAGATGATTTTAGAACTGGTATGGACTCAGAACTATCTCCTGATCAAGAAGTCGGTGCCTTAAGAGCCCAAACTGCTTTTAATGGTCCTGACACTACAATTAAGAAAGCTTATAAAGATCTGCGAGGTGAAGATGCTGCATTGTTTGGCGAATATCTTATTACAAACCTCAAA
>MDTB01164033.1_pt1 | contig 23271 bp, 24 predicted proteins | sample 811161 | NCBI WGS metagenome assembly MDTB01 (sample SAMN05326650, study PRJNA326480) | marine metagenome | isolation source: seawater | place: Mediterranean Sea | collected 2009
ATATGATATTATGGGGAGAAATATTAAAACAATTGTAAAGGGGTTTTATAAGTCGGGGAGCCATTCTATTAAATGGTATGGTCAAAATAATGATGGTAGTTCCGTATCAAGTGGGATTTATTTTTATGAGTTAAAATCTCAAGATTTGAACCAAAAACGAAAGATGGTTCTTATTAAGTAGTTACCTGTCGAAGAGTCCCTGTTTCTCAAGTTTGTCTAGTTTTGGTTTAATAACAAAAATGCAATAAGGTTGATTGGGATTGTTATTGTAGTAATTGTGGTGATAGTCTTCGGCATCTGAATAATTATTTAGCATCGTAATCTCTGTTATAATTGGATCATTCCAGTATCCAGAAATTTGGGCATCTTTTTTTGACTCTTCTGCTTGTAGCTTTTGTTTTTCATCATGAAAAAATATGACAGATCTATATTGAGTACCTACATCATTGCCTTGTCGGTTTAAGGTAGTTGGGTCATGAGCTTGCCAAAATACATTTAATATTTGTTTAAACGTAATAATCTCAGGGTTGAATTCTATCTTGGCTACTTCTGCGTGCCCTGTAGTGCCTGTGCAAATTTGTTTATAAGTAGGATTTAGAGTCTTTCCACCGGCATATCCTGGGACAATCGATTCTATGCCTTTGAGACGTTGAAAAACAGCCTCAACGCACCAAAAACATCCACCTCCTAACGTTGCAACTTTAGATTGGGCCATAGAGAAAGAGCCTATGTGTATCAGATATAGTAATAAAACAAGTTTCAAGGTCGTACATAAAAATTTGATTTATACCAACCACCTTTACCATATTCCATTATTATCTCTGGTTTAGTTATGATTGCGTTCTGATAGTCTGGAGGTGGATTAATTGATAAATGATAAGACCCTGGTTGGTTTACTTGAAAAGCATATTTTCCATTCTCGTCAGATATCCTTCTTTGGAATGGTTTATCTAAGATAATCTCTGCACCCATAACAGGTTCCCCTGTGAAAATGTTAATAATTGTTCCAAAAATCATCGATGGTTGTATCATATCATCACTTAGAAATAGTGGATTTTTTGATATTGTAAAAATTGGTTCCTGAAGCAGGCTTCTGAGTATATAAGATAGATTCTCATATCTTCCTTTTTGAGGAACATAGCATTTTTCGACATCGTAGGTTTTATCATTTACCTTTATTGAAATGAAGCCAGGAGTATTCTCGATGGCTTCTGATGATTTAATTATGATTCTATCGGCTTTATTTTTATTGGTTAAGTAATAGAATACATTTCCTTTAATAAAAAATGTTTCAGCACGCTTTGTAATAGTACTACGATCAAGGTCTGGTATCCTCCTATTTTCTGGAACCGGCACAATAAATGTGCTTGCTGTCATGTTTAATGATGAATCAAGATCTTCAGGATCCAATCGAAATTGTTTTTTTTGATAGTTGTGCATGCTGAAACGAATTTTTGGTTTCCATAAATATCCAACTATCAATTCGGTATAAAACCCATTTTCATCCGTTGTAGTAGAGTGTTTAAGAATATTATTACCTGTATATATATCTATATTAACATCCATCAATGGCTTTGATGTAACACTATCAATAACAATACCTGAAATCGTATTAACTTTAAACTCTATACCTTCTTTAGGTTGAGCGTGCAGGTATAAAGAAAATATTGAAATATAAAAAACAAAGCGTTTCATATTTATAAATCTACAACAATTTATTTTTTAAGTTTAATATTTTGATGTATATATCCTTTAATTATGTTACGGTCTATGTAAACCCAGTATTTAAAATCGAAAAGGTTATTATATTTAATGGTAATTAAAGTAGATATAAATAAACAAAATCGTTCAAATAGGATGTCATATTAGCAAATCTTATATAAAATTAGAAAACATAGGCCAAGATTATGAAAAATCAATTGCTAATTTTTTTGATAATTGGAATGGACGCTTTTCTGAATTGAATACCTTTTTTGAATCACTTGGTATTAATACATCATCTGATGTGTCTATTATTAAACCATATTTTAAAGATTGGTCAAATATGGAAGGATACGCAGAATTACTTGTGAGACCGAAGAACGATATTGAATGTTCTATAATTTTAAAAACCTGCTATAAATGTAATATTTTACTTACCATATCTGCAGGAAAAACAAATTTAACAGGTAGCGCAACACCTTTTGGGGGTATCGTGTTATCGATAGAAGCACTCACAGAGCCAGATATTGAGATAGATATTTTGAACAGACAGGCATTCTGTCCAGTAGGCATACCTCTGGAAAATTTTAGAATGGAAGTTGTAAAAAAGTCAAAGAACTCACTTCATTATCCCGCAGACCCCACTAGTAGGAAAGATGCCTATATAGGAGGGACAATATCTACCAATGCTTCAGGGTTTGTACCAGGTGAAAAAGGTTCGACAAGATATTGGGTTAAAGAAATAGGTTTTTTATTTCCTAATGGTGATTATGCTAGTATAAAAAGAGGTCAGTATATTTCAAGAAATGGTTTCTTTTCATTGGAATATGGAAACAGGTCAATACAATTACCAATCCCTACATATGATAGGCCAAAAATAAAGAATGCGAGTGGAATATATTCTGATAAAAATGGAATTGTGGACCTCATAGATTTAATTATTGGTAGTGAGGGAATCTTGGGTATGATTACATCATGCAGACTTAATTTGGATGTACTACCTACTAATAAACTAGAATTATTTATATCATTAAAAAATGAAGAAGAGGCAATTAATTTTCATGAATTTTTATATGAATTTTTTCATCAGGAATGTAATAGTATTACAGCTATGGAATATTTTGGATATAATTCGCAAAAATATATGAATAATAAAGAATTTTTTTTTCAGAACGATCATAACGTTGGCATTTACTTGCAAATTTCAACTTTTGAAAAGACATTAGATTCAACAATTGAAAAATGGACAAAAATTCTTACCTCATTTAACTCAGAAATAGATTTAGATAACATTATTGTATTGAATGATTCTAATAATTGGAAAAAGTTTTTTGAGGCCAGACATTCAATTCCTGATAATGCTCTAACAAAAACAAAAAAATTAGGTGGAATAAGTATCATTACTGATACAATTGTCCCTAAAGATAATTTCAGAATATATCTCGAAAAAGTTCATGAAAAACTTAAAAAGTCAAAAATTGAATATTTATTGTTTGGACATCTTGGAGACTGTCATTTACATTTTCATTTAATACCAGATAAAAAACAAGAAAAAGAATCACTGCAGGTCTATGATTATTTAATTGACCTTTCTTCACAACTTGGAGGTGTTTATTCAGCAGAACATGGTACCGGAAAGAGAAAGAAGAATGATTTTAAAAAATGTTATGGTGAAGAAGCGGTACGAATGATTGAAGCATTAAAAACTGCGATAGACCCAAATAGATATTTAAATAGGGGAAATTTGATATAAGTGCTTAATTATGAACCGAATATTTAACCTTATCAATCTTAGTTTGCTACCAAATGTATAGAATAACTTTATTTTTTGTTTTAGTTTTCACTTTTTTTTCAAAAGTTAATTGTGAAGTAATTGCAAGAATTGTAAAAATGGAGGGGCGAGTATTCTTTAAAGAACTTGGTTCAGATTCTTTCTCAACACAGGTCAAATCTGGAGCAAGTATCAAAAATGGAGATCAGATTAAGGTAAGTGAAAATAGTTTTGCAGCAATAATTTATTTAGATGACAGATCAATTTTAAAAGTTCGTGAGAATACAAGCTTTATATTTATGGACACTAGAAATACAAGGACCATAGATATATCACATGGAACTGTTCTAAGTCAAATTAAAAGAGAAGGACGTAATAAAAACTACAGAGTCCAAACTCCAGTTTCAGTTGCAAGTGTTAAAGGAACTGAATTTGCGGCTATTGTTAGTCAAAATGGTGTAGATCAATTTATATGTAAAGAAGGTTTGTTCGAGGTACTTAATATGGTTAGTGGTGAAACTGTACAAGTAGCTACTGGGCAAAAGGCAATTAGTAATGGAACTGGAAGTATAATGCAATCTCCTGCAAGCCCAAGCGAATATCCCTTAGACCCTGAAGTTGAAAAAGAATTAATTGAAGAATCACTGAAAAATTTTGAGGATTTGCTAGATTCAAATATTCCTGAGGATAATTTGGATTTACCACAAAATAATGAAGAATTACCAAAAGATTCTGGTGAAATTGAAACAAATTCAGAAGAAAAAAAACCCGATGGTATAGATGAAGTAAATGAACAAGAAGTAATTGAAGAAAGTGAAGAATTAACCTCTAATGAAGCCTTACCTCAAAGTACTAAATCTTCTCCAAAACTATTTTCTATGGGGTTAGGAATTGGATCTGCAACTATAGATGAAATCCTATATAACCAGATTGCATTAAGACCAGAGATAAACATAGGAAAGTTAGGCATTGGTCTTGACCTTGTGCTTTATGTCGATAATGAAGGGAATATTCGTGATGAGGAATGGGATATAGAGAATGATCCTAGTCTACTATTAGATAAAATATTATATATTAGATATGGGGGAAAGAATGATAAGGTTTGGGGAAAATATGGATCAATTGAAGCTTTGACTTTGGGCTATGGTGGTCTCATGAATAATTATTCAAATATGATGGAATACCCTACAGTTCGAAGAGTAGGATTTAATACAGGTTTTAACTTTGGTCCTATTGGAGGAGAACTATTTTTATCAAACTTAAAAGATTTTTCGCGAGGAGGTACAGTAACAGGGCTGCGAATGGCTTATACAATCTCTGATAACATTCCGTTAAGTATTGGAGTCAATTATATAACAGATCTTAATATGTTTTCAGCTTTAAAGGATAAGGATGAAGATTCTTTTCCTGATGTATTTGATGATTTCCCAGATGATAGTACCCTTTGGAATGATACAGATGGAGATGGTTTTCCTGACCCAGGGCAAGGAAATTCCGTTCCTGATTCTTTGATTGACATTGATTCAGATGGTGATAATATCCTTGATGAACTTGATGGTGAAATACTCCTAAAAGCTAAGCCATTTAGCCTCAAAGATAATTCTGCACAGACAACCGCTTTTTCATTAGATATTGGATATCCGATCTTGCAATCAAAATCCCTTTCCTTAATTCTTTTTGCTGAATACAATATTTTAAATTTCCCTGGAGTAATATCTGTGGATTCTTCCTTTGTAAGACCAGAAAGATCTGGGGTAGGTATTACTGTTCCAGGTCTTAGGTCAATTATATTTAATATTTTATCTCTTTCAATAGAATATAGATTGATAAACGGTGCATATGTTCCTCAGTATTTTGACCAAGCATATGATTTAAATCGCGTAGTAACATCATCTTTTGAAAATTCTACCATTGTAAGAACTAAAGACATGGTTGTATTTGAATCATACAATGATAGCAGTAATTCAAGTGGAATTTATGGCTCTGCAGGTTTTAATCTTTTTGATTTAATTAATTTTAGCGCTTCCTATGCAAATATGAAATCTGATACAACAGAACTTATAAGTTTTGCATCCTATTTAAATTTAAATACTGATAATATTCCAAAAATTAGTACAGCGATGGCATATTTTCAGAGAAATAACGACATCGACCCTTTTGACTTTGAAAACCCATCTGCTAATACTGTCATGGGTTATAGAATAGGTTATGAGTTAAGTAAAGGGGTTAGTCTTATTTGGGATTACCGTCAATTTTATCGTGACGACGGAACAGGAAAATTAAAACCAATTCAACAGACAAATATTGAGACCACTTTTAATTTCTAATGACTAGATTAATTCTATTGGTTCGTATATTACTATTTTCTACTTTATTATTCTCAAATACTGATGTAGTTGTTCTAAGTGAAAAGGTAGGGTCCCAAATCGATAACCATGAAAATCGATTTTATAGAATTTTTCCAAATGATACTGACCTTATAGATGCTCAGATAATTCGTCTTAGTGAAGAGAAATACATTGTATCTATTGTCAAGTTAGTAAATAATAATATTGAAAAATTTGAATGGTATATTAATAATGATGAGTTTTTATCTTTAAGAAATAATATTGATTCACAGCCAATATTTACCGAAGAAGCAAAAATAGCAATGTATGAGGGGATGGATTTTCTTAGAGTAGAAAAGATTTTAGATGATATTCCTAAACCCCAATATGTTTTTTTAGGATATTCAAAATATAAAAAGTTAAAAGGTACTCTCTTTAAGGTCGAAAATAAGGAATTATTTGTTCAAACTGCAACAAGAGTAGAGACCGTACAACTAAAAACCTTGGACAAGTTATCATACAGACCAAAAATAAAAGAATTTAAATCCTTAAAATTTTATTCACATTTAGGTACCGGGTTTTTTGGGTATTACATGGCAAGTATTTATAATGATCAAAGACCTACTATTTATAATGAATTTGGTGTACCTAGAAAGGATATTGATGCATATAGAAAAATTTTTGGTACGATAATAGCTTTGATTTTTAGTAGCGAAGTGTCGGATGCTTTAAGTACATTGTTGACACCTAGAGAGACGATTATTTTATCAGAAGCTGAATATAAAAGAGAAAATTATTAATAATACACGGAGTATTTATGCCTAAACAACCCACAACTGGAGAAGACAACACAAGTTCTGCACCAACAATAGATCCACAAAAACAATATCTTATGGATCAATTTGGGAATTTAATGGAGCAAGTAGGGGAAGGGTTTGGTGGCCCTTTACAAGAAGAACTTATAAATCGTCTTCAGCAAACAATAGCTGATTTTCATGAAGAAGTTAATGAAATGTTAACTCGCTTAAAGGATAATTCTGAAAAAAGACATGAAAGATTGAAAGAGATTTGGGATAACCCTGAAGAATCAATAGTAGAAGATACTGATGAAAGTGTAAATAATGATGAGCCAGGACTTAGTTCGCAAGAAATGAGTGCATGGGAAAAAAAGATAGAATCAAGTACAGATGAACCTGACGAAAAACCAAAAGAAAAAGAGAAGAAAAAAGGATTCTTTGGGCGAAAGAAAAAGTAAGCACAAATTAGAGGGTGCTAAAACATTCTCCTTACTGTATTTTCTTTATTTTTTTATCTTTTATAAATTTATATAGTCAAAAATTAGATAAGAACCTTTCTGAATATACGCCACTAAAAAAACGTGTATACAGTTTTACTAAATTAGACTTTATCACCTCTGAAGGTGAATTCAACGAAGCTATCTGTACTCTTTTGATTCCAGATCTTAAAGAGGATAGTCCCCCTTTTGTAGCGATTTATTATAAACGAGATAATTCAGAATGGTTTACTGAATCTTTATATAGAAAACGTCTTAGGTTTAATTTCCAAGATGGAATTCTAAAGTTGGATCAATCTAATTTTTGGGATTGGTTTGAGATAGCAGAAATTAAAATTGTAATAATATACTAATGGTTTTTGTTTTTTATGAAATTAAGAATTTTTATTTTATAATCTTAATGACTATAAAACTACAGTCTAGTGATACTAAATTAGGATATAAATATCTGTTAAAGATTAACATCTGGCCGTGCTAGATGGGGAATTAGCGGTGCCCTGTAACCTGCAATCCGCTAAAGCAGGATTGATGCTAACGTTAGGCTTTAGCTACACTATTCTTAGAAGTTAAGTGGTGTTGAGATTTTGAACTGATGCAAATGTTGTTGGAAAAATTCCGTCAGGCCTGGAAAGGAGCAGCGGTAATTCTTTGCAATATTGTGCTTTCAATTATCAGAATTGAGCTGGCTGGCTTGTATGTATAGAGTTTGATATAGTCAATTGTCAGTGCACGGCCAAAAGAAAATATGACTTACAAAGTACTATCATTAAAATGGAGACCCCAATCCTTCAAGGATATTGTTGGACAAGATCATATTGTACAAACTCTTGTTAATACCTTTGCAAAAGATCGAATTGCTCAAGGCTATATTTTTACCGGACCTCGTGGAGTAGGGAAAACGACTACAGCTCGTATTATGGCGATGGCACTGAATGCAGAGGGCGGACCCAGCGCCACTTTTAATCCAAAGTCCAATATATCGAAAGAAATAGCTGAAGGAAGGTCGATTGATACAATTGAGATTGATGGTGCATCGCATAGAGGTATTGACGAGATTAGAAATCTTAGAGAACAAATTAAATTTGCACCAATGAATAGTTCATACAAGGTTGTCATTATTGATGAAGTCCATATGCTTACGAATCAAGCATTTAATGCATTGCTGAGGACCCTAGAAGAGCCGCCAAGTCATGGAAAATTTATTTTTGCGACCACTGATATCCATAAAGTACCCGCTACAATTATTTCTAGATGCCAGAAATTTGATTTCAGTAGAATCTCCCTTAATGTTATTTCAGAGCGATTGAAATTTATCTTAGATTCAGAAGAAATAAAAAGTGATACAGAATCAATATTTGTTATAGCTAAAAAAGCAGATGGGAGTATGCGTGACGCATTATCATTGCTTGACCAAACTATTGCATTCTGCGGAAATAATATAGTTTATGCTCAGACGGTAAAAGCCCTTGGTTTAATAGATCAAGATTTATATTTTGATTTTACAGCAAGTTTATTCAATAAAAATTATTCTTCAATGATAGATTTAATCTCAAAATTTTCAAAATATGGTATTCCAGCGTCAGAGGTATTAATTGGTATGGAAGAGCATGTGAGAAATTTGATTTATGCAAATGTAGATAATGGAAACTTATTGTTGAATATGAATGAAGAATACAGAGAAAAATATACTAAAGAAGTTGAAAAGTGGGACAGAAGAGACCTTTTTAGGATTAACCAAGTATTGATTGAGACATCTGTTCAGATACGTAGATTTGATGACCCCTACTTACTACTAGAAATGACAATGCTTAAATTACTTGAGATGGATAATTCTATTCTTATCGATGAGCTATTATCAAAAGATAATTTAGGATTAAATGATACGGGGGGAGTTGAAAATAATATTAAATCATCAAAAATTTCTCAAGATCAAGATAATAAGCCAAAAATAGAACATAATAATGACGAGCAAAAACCTTTAAATGTAAATAAAAAGAATGGTTTAAATATTCAGGATATAAAAAATTCTTGGGAAGAAATATTAGAAAGTGTAAATAAAATTAGACCTTCTATTGGGGTAATTATTGAAGACTTCCACCCTCATTCAATTGAAAACAATATTATTTCTTTCCAGTCGAAAGAATCTAATGATTTTAATGATGAATTAATGGAAAGAGGTGTGCCAATAATTGAAAAAGAATTTTTAAAAATTTTAGGAAAAAAGATTAAAGTTAATTTTATTAAAAATCAAAAAGAAAATATTCTTCAATCAAACAAAAAAAGTCCTGATCCAAAAGATGAAAAAGTCTTTAATAAGGTTGTGGATTTATTTGATGGCGAAATATTAGAATAGGAGAAAATATGTTTAAAGGTAATATGTCTAAACTGTTAAAACAAGCACAGGAGATGCAACAGAAAATAGAAAACGCTCAAAGTCAATTATCAGAAATGACGGTTGAGTCTGAATCAGGTGGTGGTATGGTATCAGTTAAAGTAAATGGTAAGCAGGAAGTATTGGAGCTTAATATTGATCCAGATGCAATCAATGAAGATAAAGAAATGCTGGAGGATTTAATTATTTCAGCAATTAATAAAGCTCTATCAAAATCCCAAAAAGATTCCCAAGAAAAGATGAATTCTATTACTGGTGGAATGATGGGTGGAATGAAAATTCCTGGAATGTAAATGCATTCTCTACCTGATAGCGCTATTAGACTAATTGATGAGTTCGCAAAACTTCCTGGAATAGGAAGGAAAACTGCTCAAAGATTAGCTTTTCATTTACTTAGTTCTAATAGTAGTGATGTATATAAATTATCAGAATCTTTAAAAGAAATAAAAGTAAAAATAAAAACATGTTCAATTTGTCATGGAATTACTGAGAATGACCCATGTAAAATTTGCAAAGATTCTAAAAGAGAAGACAACTTACTTTGTGTAGTGGAAAGTCCGTATGATGTATTTGTTTTTGAAAAAATTAACGCTTTTAAAGGTAAATATCATGTGCTGGGTGGGGCGTTGTCTCCTCTAGATGGAGTCGGACCTGATGATTTAAATATAGGTACTTTGATTAATAGATTAACTGAAGTAACAGAGATTCTTATTGCAACTAATCCTAGCGTAGAAGGTGAGACAACCGCGTTATATATTTCTAAAATTTTAAATGAGAAAAAAATATCTGTTACTAAACTAGCGCGCGGTGTTCCAGTTGGAAGTGATTTAGAATATGTAGATGAAGCAACATTGATTAGAGCTATCGAGGGAAGAATATCCGTATAAATACTCCAAATGTTTTAACCTTTATTAGAATATTAATTACACCAATTTTTATTCTTTTGTTATTTTCCGAATATAATTTTTCAAATATTATAGCTCTTTTTATTTTTATTATTGCCTGTGCTACAGATGCGTACGATGGATACTATGCAAGGAAATATAATGAGGTCACGCCAGAAGGTAAGTTTTTAGATCCATTAGCCGATAAAGTTTTAGTTTCCTCAACTTTCATTGCTTTTTCTTATTTAGATATTATTGCATTCTGGATGGTTGCCTTAATTATATTTAGAGATTTATTTGTTACAGGGTTGAGGATGGTGATTGAGCATAAAGGCTTTTCAATGGTTACATCTCTAATAGCAAAAACAAAAACAACATTTCAATATATTATCATTATTTTTACTCTAATTTTTTTAGGCCTAAAAGGATTTTCATCAAAATGGGCTCTTTTAAGTATTGAGATTATTAATCATTATAATATTATTTATAATCTTACCTTTTTTATTACATTATTTACAGTTTTAACAGGCTTTATTTATTTGTATGATAATAGAAAAACAATCAAAGAATTTATAAAAGAAGATGAATCTTAAAATAAGAATTGCGGAATTTGTTGGTACGACTTTTTATATTGGTAAAATGCCTATTATGCCAGGAACGTTTGGTAGTGCGTTTGCCCTGCTTCTTTGGTATTTTATCAAACCCAACATTTCAGATCCTTTATTTTTGTTAATTACAGGCGGTCTATTTTTTCTTGGGATTGCTGTATCTGATATTTTAATTGAAGAATGGAAAGAAAAAGATCCAAAAGCAATTGTTATCGATGAATGGGTAGGTATGTGGATAGCCTTATATCTTGTTCCTCATAATATTGGATGGGGATTTATGTCATTTATTTTATTTCGAATATTCGACATCCTCAAACCAGGACCAATTCAAGTTATGGATGATATGGATGGTTCAATTGGTGTCATGCTAGATGATGTAGTGGCAGGTATTTTTGCATGCTTAATTACTCAAAGTCTAATGTTCATATAATTAAATGGAAAGTTGTATCTTATGTATAGGAAATGAACTATTAGTTGGTAAAACAATAAATAGTAATGCTGCCTGGATAGGGAGAAAAATTACAATAATGGGTTGTGATATAAGGTCCCATATTACGATTCCTGATGAGGAAAATATGATTATTTCAACCTTAAATAATTTAATTTCGAATAATTTATCTCTAATTATTATGACAGGAGGTTTAGGTCCAACCGATGATGATATTACAACTTCGGCTCTATTTAAATTTGCAAATGTATCATCAAGTTTTGATAGTGAATATTGGGAATTATTAAAAAATAGATTTCAAAAGCATGGAATGAGAATTCCAGAATCAAACAGGAGTCAAGCAAGAGTTCCTTCAAAAGGAGAAGTGATAGGTAATCCAATTGGTTCAGCACGGGGATTTAAATTAAAGGTTGGAGGAACGATTATCTTTTCACTACCTGGGGTACCTAATGAGATGATGGGTATGATGAGAAATTCAGTATTTCCATGGTTGAAAAAAAATAGCAAATCTAAAAAATATATAAAAATTCTATGTACGACTGGGATACCAGAATCAGTATTGATAGAAAAAATATCAGATCAAATTAATAAAGACCACGGATGTACTTTAGGATATTACCCTTCCGTTTACGGGTTAGAAATACAAATTTCATCAAAAGATAAAGAGAAGGTTGCCTTATTATTCAATATTTTATTAAAAAAATTAAATGAATATGTATATGGAGAGGATGGAGAAAAAATAGAAGAAGTTGTAGTTAGAAATGCACAAGATTTAAATCTATCTATAGCGATAGCCGAGTCTTGTACTGGTGGCTTAATTGGTGATAAAATTACAAATGTAAGCGGAAGTTCTAGTATCTTTAATGGTGGTATAGTTTCATATAGTAATGAATCTAAAATCAAAGTTTTAGGTGTTAAAAAACAATGTATACAGTCTAATGGTGCCGTAAGTGAAGATACAGCTATGGAGATGGCTGATAATATTAGGAGGAAGTTTTTTTCTGATATTGGTCTTTCAGTAACAGGTATAGCCGGTCCTGGTGGAGGTACCAATGATAGACCAATAGGATTAGTGTTCATAGGTATCTCCAATAAGAATGGAGTTAAGGCTTTTAAAATGAATTTTGGTAAAAATAGAATAAATAATAAAGAAAGAACTTGTCAGGCAGCACTAGATATACTTAGAAAGGAATTAAAAAAATATGAATGAAAAAGCTGTACGTACTTTTCTTGCTATACCTGTTCCTGATAGCGTAGCTTCCAAAAAAAATATGCTCTATTCGACATTAGAGGATTCACCTGCAAATATTCATTGGGTGAAAAATTCACAACTACACTTAACAGTAAAATATTTTGGAAATACTCCTGAATCATCATTTGATAAAATAATTAATCAAGTTAAGACTGTGACTGAGAAATTTTCACCATTTAATTTAGTAATAGAAGATACTGGATGTATTCCTGTTGTTGAAAGACCTAGGGTACTATATATGGGAGTCAAAGGAAACAAGGCTTCCTTAGAAGATTTGGTATCAAAAATTGAAGAGAGAATGAATTCCTTAGGTTTTCCAAGAAATGAAAAAAAATATTTCCCTCACGTTACAGTTGCCAAAATCAAATATCCTCAAAAACATACACCTAATATTAAAATATTCATGCGTTCCTCATACGATTCGATTGAATTCACCGTAAATCGCCTGCAGCTATTTAGTAGTGAGTTGCTGCCATCTGGAACTATTTATACTTTATTACAAACCTTTCCTTTAGGGGAAAAATTTTAAGGAGACATCATGTCAAAAGAATCAAAAAAAGAAAAGGCATTGGAATTAGCGATTACCCAAATTGATCGTCAATTTGGTAAAGGATCAATAATGCGCTTAGGAGAAGATCATGTTCCAACAATGGATAACGCCATATCTACAGGCTGTTTATCATTAGACGTTGCATTAGGAGTTGGTGGTGTTCCTAAAGGTAGAATTATAGAAATATATGGACCAGAATCATCAGGAAAAACTACCTTAGCATTACATGTTGTTGCTGAAGCCCAAAAAGCAGGTGGTTTTGCAGCATTTATTGATGCTGAGCATGCTGTTGATCCTGAGTATTCTAAGAGATTAGGTGTGAACACAGAAGAATTATTGATTTCGCAACCTGATACAGGTGAACAGGCTCTTGAAATTTGTGAAACGCTTGTTAGGAGTGGAGCTTTGGATGTTATTGTAATAGACTCAGTTGCAGCCTTGGTACCCAGGGTTGAACTTGAGGGAGACATGGGAGATACTCATGTTGGTTTGCAGGCTAGGCTTATGTCGCAGGCGTTAAGAAAACTAACTGGAACTGTTAGTAGGTCAAATACAACCGTTATCTTTATAAATCAAATTAGGGAAAAGATTGGGGTGATGTTTGGCAATCCAGAAACTACACCTGGTGGCAGAGCATTAAAGTTTTATTCTTCAATTCGTATGGAAATTAGAAGAATTACTAGTTTGAAAGATGGTGGAGAAATGGTAGGTAGTAGAGTTAGGGTTAAGGTTGTAAAGAATAAAGTAGCACCTCCATTTAAGCAAACTGAATTTGATATAATGTATGGCTTAGGAATTTCTTATGAAGGTGATATACTGGACCTTGCAGTAGTAGGTGATATAATTGAAAAAACTGGAGCATGGTATAGTTATGAAGATTCAAAAATAGGTCAAGGAAGAGAGAATGCGAAAACATACCTCAATGAAAATAACGATGTTTTGCTTTCCGTAACAAAAAAAGTCAAATCATTTATGGGGTTAAATACAGAGAATGACAAAGGATAAAGATTGTTTAGAATCAACCCTAGATTTTTTAAAAGAGAGCATGCTGAACTTGATATCGTATAGATTAAGAAGTAAGGAAGAGTTAAAACAAAGATATTTAAATAAAGGATACAACCTAAGTGATATAGAATATGCCATAGATTATCTTGAGAGCAAGGGTTATATTGATGATGAAGAGTTCTCCAGAATGTATGCTACTCATTTAATTAAATTCAAATCTTTAGGTAAAAAATTAGTTTTGCATAAATTCAAAATTCATAGAATAGAAATGGAAATTCTAATGCCAATTATTGAAAGTGTTTACCTAAAAAATCCACCGAATAATTTGATTAAAGCAATTATAAAAAGAAAATTCCGTAATTCAAAAAATAAGAAAAATTCAAAGGCTGAAATATATAATTATTTAAAAAGAAAAGGGTTTACATGGGAAGATATAAGTTGTGAATTAAACAATTTTTAGTTCCTAATCCTATTTCTAGGAATCTATAATATTGGATTTATTACTTATAATAACATTGAAATTTAAAAAATAATAATTATCTTACTTTTATATATAAGTAGATAAATAATTTATTTCAAGAATATTATTAATATGATATAAATTTAATAATATTAGTACTTATTCGTAAATAAGTAGCACATTTGTTTAATAAAATATAAAAAAATTGGGGCAGTGCTCATTAAGACCTCGGACAAAATGAACCACTACCCCTTCCACATACCAAAGGTACCAAACCAGCACCTTCAACTCTTAAAGTATTGGTTTATTTGGTACAAGTCAAGGAAAATTTATATATAGAATGCTGATGAGGTTTTTGATAAAAAAGTACCGGTGAAGGGGCTCGAACCCCCACTCCTTTAAAGGAAATGGATTTTGAATCCACCGCGTCTACCAATTCCGCCACACCGGCATATTTTTATCAAAAATATTCTTATTATAATTTAATAATATAATTATTTAAAACTGGTCAAAAGATTACAACAATTTCGATAAAATCATTTTCTGAATCTATTTTTTAGTCGAATTGATTAATTTTCTATTTGGATATAAATTCATTTAACACTATTTATAAATAATAGTTAAATCATAATAATATTAATTATCTTAAGGTGAAAGATATGATGAATACTCCTAAATATCTTCTCCAGAATGTGGAGAGATACCCTAATGAACCAGCAATTTCCATTAAAAACAATTCAGGTAAGTGGAATACACATACTTGGAAAGAATTTTATGATAAAGTGCTATCACTTTCCAAGTCGTTATTAGCGTGTGGAATAGATAATAATGATAAGATAAGTATTTACAGTTATAATAGAATAGAATGGAATAGTTGTTATATGGCCGCACAAATGATTAATGGTGTTGCGGTCGGTGTATATCATACATGTTCATCAGATGAAGTAAAATGGATTGTTGGAAATTCTGACTCCAAAATAGTTTTTGTTGGAAATAATCCAAATGACAATGATGAAATAGAAAAAATGCCAAATCATAGATTGTTAGCTGTTTTAGATGAACTAGAACAGGTTGATTTAGTGGTTACAATGGATGGTGTAGATTTATTAAAACATGAAAAAATTATTACTTGGGAGGATTTTATTCAAAAAGGTGAAAAAGTAGATATATCACAAATAGAAAAAAGGACTAATTCAATAGAACCCGATAATACATCTTCTTTAATTTATACATCTGGAACAACTGGTAATCCAAAAGGAGTGGAATTAACACATCAAAATTGGACTTTTGAGCTTGACCAGGCATTGACAATAATGAAATTTAATCAAGGCGACTCCTATGTATGTTGGTTACCTGGTGCGCATGTATTTGGTCAATTAATTGACAATCATTATTGGGTTAGAAGAGCGCTCCATATGTATATAGTTGATAGCCCTTTAAATACTGTTGACTATGCTAAAGAGGTTCAACCGAATTTGTTTATTTCTGTTCCGCGTATTTATGAAAAAATATATTCTAATATAAAAGCAGCTATCGCTTCAAAAGCTATTCTTAAAATTGGATTAAAACTCCCATTATTATCTGGGCTATTTAAATCCAAGTTAAGAGCAGCTGCCGGATTTTCAAATGTTAGATTTGCAATTACAGGCGCTGCTCCTATAAATAATGATATTTTATTATTGTTCCAAGAATTAGAAATCCCACTATTTGAAGGTTATGGGATGACTGAAAATGCTGCTGGAGCGACTCTTAATTATGTTGATAATAACAAAATAGGAACAGTTGGGAAGGCTATCCCTGGTACAGAAATAAAAATAGCTGAAGATGGTGAAGTACTGATTAAGGGAAACCATGTAATGAAAGGTTATTATAATAATAAAGAAGCAACAGATGAATCTATCATTGATGATTGGCTTTACACTGGTGATGTAGGTGTTATTGATTCTGAAGGCTACTTATCAATTACTGGTCGCAAGAAAGAGATTTATGTAAGCTCCGCAGGAAAAAATATTGCACCACTAGTTATTGAAGAGACTATGAAGTCCATATCTATAATATCACAATGTTTTTTAATAGGAGACGCAAGAAAATTTTGCTCTGCATTATTTACCCTTGATGTTGGAGCTATCTTGAGAGATGAATTGGGCATTGATAGTAATGATATCCCAAAAGATCCAATACAGCAAATTTCAATGCTAAAGGAAAAAGGTTATACACTTTCAGACTTTACAGATAGTAAAGAAATACGAACTCAAATACAAAATAGTGTCGATGAGCTAAATCAAAAATTCTCTAATCCTGAGCAAGTAAAGAAATTTAATATTCTTCCAAGAGATTTAACAATAGATGATGGTGAATTAACGCCAACATTAAAAATCAGAAGAAAGCAGATTAACCAAAATTGGCGAGATATTATAGAATCAATGTATAAAGAATAAGTTTGAAGAAGATATTGTTCATAGGTTGTGGTTCTTGGGGTGGAACATTAGGTAGCCTGTTATGTGAGAAGGGATACTGTGTCACAATGTGGCATAGAGATAAAGAAATTGTTAAATATCAATCAACTAGAAAAATACACTATTTAATTTCTGAGTTAAGTTTTCCCAAAAATATTTCTTTTACAAGTGATATAAAAAAGGCGATTAAAGAAGCGGAAATAGTAGTCCTTGCATTACCGACTCAAATAATAAGAGAAATATTAAATCAGAATAAAACTGTATTTAATAGCAATCAAATTCTAGTTAATCTTTCTAAGGGAATCGAAATCAATACTTTAATGACAATTAGTGAAGTAATAGATGATGAATTAGGTGGTTCAATAAAAGATTCAGTAGTGCTCTCAGGTCCGAGTCATGCGGAGGAAGTGATTAAAAAACACCCTACAGCTTTGGTTGCAGCATCAAAAAATTTAGATTCAGCAAAAATTATTCAGGAGTTGTTTTTTACCGATATGCTACGAATTTACCTTAGTGATGATATAAAAGGTGTAGAAATTGGAGGGGCTATGAAAAATGTTATTGCTATAGCTTCTGGAATTTGTGATGGTCTTGGTTATGGAGATAATCCTAAAGCAGCTTTGGCAACAAGAGGTATGTCTGAAATTATTAGATTAGGTAAAGAAATGGGTGCAAAACAAAATACTTTCATGGGGTTAAGTGGATATGGAGATCTGATTGTCACATGCCTAAGTAAATATAGCCGCAATAGAAATCTTGGTCAGAAACTAGGTGAGGGCATTTTGCTAAATAAAGCCATATCAGATATGAATATGATTGCTGAAGGAGTAGATACTGCAAAATCAGCACATCAATTATCAAAAAAATATAAGGTAAAAATGCCTATACATGAAGCTATTTACAAAGTACTATTTAGACGTAAAAACCCTACTGATGCTGTATATGAATTAATGAATCGTCAGTTAAGCACAGAGTTTGATTGATTATAAATTCGAATTAAGTAATCCTCTTATATTCCCAGAATTTGGCCTAGGAACGTCAATAGGTTTTATTTTCCCTTTATTAAAATATCATTTGTTGATTTTACACAACTTATAAAAAGCAAGATATAAAATATTAATGGGAGGAGGTAATGGTTTCTTATAATTATAATTTAATTGTCATTTATGTCTTGAAGATACTGTATTTATTAAAAAAGGACACTACATTGATTTCTTATGAAAAATAAAGATTATTTATTAGCTTCTTTTTTTAAAAATAATTCAAATTCAATTTTTTCTGATTTATTTAGTTCATTCCATATGTTCTTTCTTATTAGAGTACTTTCTCCACTATGTTTGTTTGTGTATGGACACATTAAACATCCATGGCCACAACACTTTCCTTGCTTCATTAAGAATAATCTAGATAACATATATGTATATTAAAATACATTATGAATAAGAAAAACAAATTATATTAATTCAAGTGCGACTAATACTGTATAAAATAATTATTATTCTAAATTATAGTACCTTATTTGGCCAACACAGATACTACATAAATGACCTTGTTGAACAAAATGATTATTATTTAAGAAAAATTACTGGTGACACTGTTCAAGGAGAAATATACAGAAGTTTTGAAAAAAAAGATATCGATGATGCATATGTTGGCTTTATTTCATCAAGTGGTAAAAGTGGCAAATGGACTAATTGGTGGAAAAATGGCAAAAAAAAACTTGAAGGAGAATATCGTAGTAATAAGAAACATGGTTTTTGGACAGATTGGGATGAAAATGGAATTAAATATTATGAATCTATTTACAAAGAAGGATTTTTAATTCAGATCAAAAATTGTACCACAGAATTATGTGATTCCACATGGAATAAAAAGATAAATGAAAAGTTTTAATTTCTATTATTTAATAAAAATTAATTATCATGAAATCTGAAAAGGTAATTATTAATGGCAAAAATCATAAAAAAACCAAGCATCATACACTCTGTTGGCAGTAAACCTAAAATAATTGAAGAATTTTTTGGAGCTGTAAATACAAAAAACAATGATATTAGTATAGCTTATATGAAATCACCGAAAGGATGGATAGAACCAGGTCAAACTCCAAATTTTAATGAATATACTCTTGTTCTAAAAGGTCAACTATTTGTTGAGAATAATAAAGGTGATATTATTAAAGTTAATGAAGGTCAAGCAATTACTACCTATAAAAATGAATGGATAAGGTATAGTACGCCAAATATGGATACTGAATATATAGCAGTCTGCATGCCAGCATTTTCAATAGATCTTGTAAATAGAGATAAATAATTGAAATCTATTATCATTTGTTTTTTAAATAATTAATGAGATTGCTAAAATTTTTTATATTATCTTTTTTATTGATTAGACAAATCTCTTTTGGGGATATAATCAGACCATATGATGGGCAAAAATTAAGTTATATACATATATTATTCGAATGGGAGCAAGAGCCAGAAGTAGATTATTATCAATTAGAAATTTCAAATTTATTGAATGGCGCAGTTAAAATAGCCGACAGTCTATTGACAACTACCTATGTTGAAGATGAATTTATTTCTTTTAATAGGTCCTTTTCTTGGAGAATACGAGGATATAATGAAACGCAAGGATATGGTACTTGGATTGGTCCAAATTCTTTTACTATTAAAAGAAGTAAGCTAGGTAATGTAATAATTGATAACTATATAGATTCTCTAATCCAGCCAGGCCTAACATTTTTTGGAGGTTCAAACACAGAGAGATATTCTGTGATATTAGATAAAACAGGAAAAGAAATATGGAATGATGGAGGAATAGATTTTAAAATTAATTATATTGATAAATATGGTTCATTATTTGGAAATAGTGACTTTGATTTGCCTAACAATAAAGCATGTAAAATAAATTATGATTTAGAAATTTTATGGTCATCCAATGAATTAGTTGACAATCACGACATGAAAGAGACTCCATGGAATACATATTTTGTAATGAGAAATGTATATACTGATGGTCCAATACCTTCAAATAATGAGATGACTCAGCAATTTAGAAATCTTGGCTATGTAGCTGATGATTCTACAAGTGAATTTCCTTGGTACGGGCAGGAAATAATTGAGATGGATAGTAACAATCAAGTATTATGGAGGTGGAATCCATTTGATTATTTTTCAATAAATGATTTTGACAATCATGGTCATTCATGGTCTGAGGCTTATCGTTTGTTGGAATATGATTGGACACATTCAAATGCTATGTTTTTTGATGAAGAGGAAAGTTCAATTTATTTATCTAGTAGGCATCTGTCTAGGATAACAAAAATCAATTATCCTTCAGGTGAAGTTGTATACAATATTAGTTTACCTCCTCCATTTATTAATTCAGGAGATTTATATATTGGAAATAACCTTCTTTTTAATTTTCAGCATCATATTGAAAAAATTGGTGATAATAATTTTACCTTATTTGATAATGGGAATATAAGTTCATTGATTTTTGAACATGAACAAAGAATATCGCGCGCCTTAGAATATGAGGTGATTGGTGACTCAATTACTAATATAGTTTGGGAATATCAACTTGCAGCTAACTTATATGGATCAGCAGGTGGTAGTATGAGCATATTAGAAAATGATAATAGACTGATTTACACTAGGGCAAATCCAGGAGCAATGATAAGACCTACTGTTCTAGAAGTAACAAAAGACAAGGAAATTGTTTGGAAAATGACTGGCTTTGAAACTGGCTCCTGGTATAGAGTTTTCAGAATCCCAAATATTCACCCTGATAGATATAGTATATTATTCAAAAATCTAAAAGAAATTAATAATCTAGATAGTTTAACAAATGTAATCACTATAGATCGGTCGAATCCTCAATTGGTTTTTAAAATATTCAATGAAAGTGCCTATGCTCAATTTTATAAATATAAGTTATTAGATCTTAAAGGTTGGTTCGAAAATATTCAAGATACTGTGAGGATTAACCCAGGTGAAAACCTTGAGTTATCATTTAACCCGAATTTTTCAGTAGGAAGTCAAATTGATACTATTGTCAATCAATTCAATCTAATTACATTAGAAATAGAACCTGTTTATCATTCATATAATAAAAAAATATTTAAATTTAATTTGATTAATTCATTGATTATACCAGATCATATTAAGGTTTATCAAAATTATCCTAATCCATTTAATAACACTACAACTATTAGATTTGACCTTCAATCTGATTCACATGTAGACCTAATAATCTATGATGTTTTAGGAAATAAAATAAAAACCCTTGTCAATAAAATTATACTTTCTGGGCAGAAAAGCATTCAGTGGAATGGCATGAATAATATTGGGGAAAATGTATCGTCCGGTATTTACTTTTATAAAATAAGGATTGGTGATTATTATAGAACAAATAAAATGCTATTTATAAAATAAATATAAAAATCATCAAATTTGTGGGATATAATATTACAGACTATGTTAGACACGAGAATTGACCTAATTTGGCATATTACTATTATTTAATTGTTTAGATTTTATCCACATCATGAAGGAATATATTAGGGATAAACGTTCTCCAAGGCCTCTAAAAGAATCCACATCAAAGGTCATGAGTGCAAATAGGGCAAAGAATACAAAACCAGAGCTACTTGTTCGAAAAGCTTTGTGGGAAAATAGTGTGAGAGGATATAGGTTGAATTGGAAGAAAGCTCCTGGTAGGCCTGACATAGCTTTTCCTGGAAAAGAAATTGCAATCTTTATCAATGGGTGTTATTGGCACCGTTGCCCGAGATGTGACCTATCTTTACCAAAGTCTAACATCGAATTCTGGAAAGAAAAATTTGAAAGAAATATTGCTCGAGACAAAAGAAAGAATGAAGAGTTACTTGATCTTGGTTGGAACGTTTTAGTATTATGGGAGTGCGATATTAAGAGCAATATCTCAGTTTCAGTTGATAAGGTAAAGAAGGTTTTAAGTGTCAAAGAAAAATAATGGTCCTTTAAGAGTAGTAGAGCTTTTTGCAGGAGTGGGAGGTTTTAGGCTAGGTCTTGAGGGTTACAATGGTAAGTCTCCTCTGAGCGGTTATAAAAAGGCAATGAAAAATGATTTCAAAGTCATTTGGAGCAATCAGTATGAACCTCTTACTGCTACGCGCCAACACGCCAATCTTGTTTATAAAAATAAATGGAATGAGGGCACACATACTGAAGAGGATATAGCCCTATTGGTTGATAAAGTACCAGAGCATGATGTGCTTGTAGGTGGTTTTCCTTGCCAAGATTATTCAGTTGCGACTACCTTAAAGAACTCTAAGGGAATTAAAGGGAAAAAGGGGGTATTGTGGTGGAGTATTAATGATATACTGACTTCACAGAAAAATAAACCCGACTATTTGATATTAGAAAATGTTAACAGATTGTTAGGTTCTCCAGCATCGCAGCGAGGAAGAGATTTTGCTGTAATGCTATCCTGTTTAAATAATCTTGGATATGCTGTAGAATGGAGGGTTATAAATGCAGCTGAATATGGAATGCCTCAAAGAAGAAGAAGGGTGTTTATTCTTGGTTACAGAAAAGGATCTTTAATATATGAAAAGATAAAAAATGACAGGGATTGGATAACCAATAAAGGTGTACTTTCTTCAGCATTTGAAATAGAGAAAACTTTTTTTCAATTTGATGAATTTTATTTATCACAAGATACGAAAAAAGTATCCGAATATTTCGGTTTAAAAAATGGTAAATCAATAAAAGTAAGCCAATTTAAAAATACTGGTTTTATGAAAGATGGCAAGGTAATTACAATAAGTACCAACCCAAAAAAATATCAAAAAGCAAAATTGAAGACATTCCTTGATAATGAAGCATTGATAGATAAAGAATTCAGTGATTTCATAATTAATCCAGATAAAAAATTGTCAAAAGTCGTTTACATTAAAAAAATCATAAATGAAAGGCCAATTAAAACAAAGACTATTAAAATTGAAACCGAAGGAAAATTGTGGGAATACCTTAAAGGCTCTAAAAAAATTTTAAGGAAAACCGTGAATAGAGATAAAAATAGTGACAAAGAGTTTCATGAATATAAATATGCCGAGGGACGAATGACATACCCCGATGA
>MDTB01150358.1_pt1 | contig 23266 bp, 20 predicted proteins | sample 811161 | NCBI WGS metagenome assembly MDTB01 (sample SAMN05326650, study PRJNA326480) | marine metagenome | isolation source: seawater | place: Mediterranean Sea | collected 2009
TCACTTACATTTGACAAAGAAATAAGAGCTGATGATAAAGATATAAAAACAAAAAATAGTGTATAACTTAATTTTGATATAAAATATTTTCGATAATAAAAAATAACTAATAAAAAAAAGAAAACTCCAGACACAAAAGAGCCTCTACTCATAAAAAGTAATAATGGTAAAAGGAACGAGACAGAAAAAGTAAAGTAGAGAATTTTAAAAAAGTTATTTTTTAGTAACTTAAGATTCAACACATTAGCGACAATCAAAGATAGCATAATATCTGATGCTTTTGTAAATTCAAATTTGTCAGCATAATTATTAAAAAAGTCTATTAGAAAATTAGGGAAGAACCCCGTTGAAAATATGTAGTGGATAATTGGCAATGTCATAAATAAATACGCAAAATACATTTGAAAATTTTTATTTACTTCGAATCCTTTAAATACAAAAAAAGCAAAAAATAGATAACCTAAAGTCCAAATATATGAACTTGACTTAAATGTGTATGAGCTCATTACATTTGTATTATGAATGAACAATCCAATTAAAAATACCAAATTTGATAAAAAGAAAATCTTTAATAGATTTTTAATTTTTAATGGTAAATAAACTTCTTTTCTAAGAGTAAAGAAAAGTAAGGCAAAACCACTCAATAAAACTGAGGCTGCAATCAAATATTTACCTATTTGTACGTTAAATATGTATAAACCAACGAATGGTCTGCTGAACAAGAGTAAAAGTCCTATTAAAAGGAAGGTTACATATCCTAGTGCGTTGTTCAGTGTTGTAGTCATAAAATGAATATTAGGTTTATAAATTTTTAATAAAATAATATAAACCTAATAACATAATATATGAGAATAAAGCTATTTACGTTTAAATTATGAAAAATTTAACCTATATATATCAAAAAGGTCGATTAGATCGATTAAATAATATAGAAGAATCATCAAAAGAATTTTTTTATGGATTTTTTAATCTTAAAAATAAATTTAATGATTATAAAGTTATTGAGTTTCATGATGAATTTAAAGTTAATATTTTTGTATATGTAAATAAGTTGCTAAGAAAATTATCTGGATTACCATTTTTTAGCGAGCATTTAAATTCAAAAAAAAATAATAAGATAATCAAAAATTCCGATTTATTAATAACAACTAATCAAAGAGTGGGCTTTTCTGTAATTTTTAAAATCATTAAATCAAAGAAGATTACATCTGTTGTTTTTATAATGGGCCTCTACAACCAAAGTGTGAGAAATCCTATAAAAAAATTTTTTAGAAATAAATTCATTTATATTTTTACATTTATTTTTGATAAATTAATTTTTTTAAGTTTTGGTGAATACGAATATGCAAAACAGAAGTATCCTACTTTTGAAAATAAAATGTATTTTTTACCATTCTCAACAGATACTGAATTTTGGGACACTAACAAAAAAAAGAATTATGAATCTTCTAGAAAGCAAATTCTATTCGTTGGAAATGATGGGAAAAGGGATTATGAATTTATACTAAAACTGGCGACTGAAACTCCAGATTATGACTTTGTAATAATAACAAAAAAAATTGATAATAATATTAAGTTACCAAAGAATGTAAATTTATTAAATGGTAAATGGGATGATTTAAATTTAAGTGACCAAGATTTAAGAATTATTTATGAGGAATCACATTTAACTCTTATTCCTCTCTTAGATAGTTTGCAACCGTCTGGTCAGAGTGTTGCACTTCAATCTTTGTCAATGGGCACTCCTGTAATTATTACAAGAACTAAAGGATTTTGGGAACCAGATAAATTTATTAATAATAAACACATTATATTTTTAGAAAAAAATGAGGTAAATATTTGGAAACAAAAGATTAATTACCTTTTATCAAATAAAAAATCTTATTTTGATTTAATTGATCAAGGAAAAGATCTTATACTGTCAAACAACACCTTAGAAATTTTTGATAAAAGACTTGAACAGATTATCTTTGAATCTTAATTTTCTTTTTATAGTTATAAAGTGTTTTTGAAAAAATATTTGAATTAAGATTAAATTCTCTCTTTGATAAGTAATCATTCTTATTAGAGTACATCTCTTCAAAAAGATTTAAATAGTTCTCACACATTTTTGGTGCATTATGCGGATAAGATCTCAATGAATTTTCTATATCTCTATAATCTTGAAGTAACTGTTCGATTTTTTCTTCTAAATTATCAATCGTAAATTCTATTCCAAATTCATTACAATACTCTGGAGTTCCTCCACTATTTATATAAAGAATGGGTATACCACATTGCGCAGCTTCAATATGGTGATTGCCAGATGGTTCATTTATTGACCCAGTAATATATGCGTTTCTTTTTTTCAATTCTTCCGCTAATTCCTCTCCTGCAATTGGATCAATAACTGTTGCATTTTTAAACGAAAATTTTTGTGGTAAATTACCAATATAGGTAAAAGATAATTTATTTTTCCATTTCTCAGTGCTAATTAAATTATCAATTTTTATATATGCTTCGAAGCCTTTATTCCAGTTTGCTCCCCAATGGTGAGTAACAAAATTAATTTTTGAAGACCCATCCCAAGGAAGAAAACCATTAGAATTAAAAATATTTTTATTTGCACCAGCGTAAATAACATAATTATTTTTTTTATTTATTCCTTGATCTTCAAAAATATTCTTCAGCCAGTAACTAACAAAAATAGTAGAATCAGCAATTTTGTTCGCATTAATCAAATAAGTATTAACGTAATTTGTATTTTTTCTTTCATCACACTCATTAATTCGATGAACTACTAATGTGTCTTTTTTTATGTGCCTTAAATAATTAAAAACATCAATATGTGTGAAAGCTGATGACTCAGAAGTTTTTCTAGGTTCAGTAATCAAAATAATATCGATATCATCATCATCTAGGTTTGTTACAACTTCATGATTATTTTCTATCAAGTAGTCTCTTAAATTGATTGCAAACAAATTACCTCCACCCCAAGGCCCGTCTTTAATATTTGTTCCAATGCTAATTTTCATGATGTTTAAACATTTTATTGAAATTTTCTAAGCCAGTAGGTAATAAATGCTGTTGTACATTTTTGTATGCATATTCGGTATCTGGATTTGCCTTTTCTATTTCTTGATATGAAAATATTGAACTAGGAGATAAAATTTCTGCGGCAATTCCAACATCTGTAGAAATTATTGGTGTTTTAGTAATTGAACATTCAAGAATAGATTGTGGACCTCCCTCAACTCTTGAAGAAACTACATATAAATCCAAACAATTATATAACTTATTAATAGTTTCAAAATTACTCATTTCAAAATATCGATAGCTAATGCCCTTTTCTTCTAAGCCTTTGATGACATATTGTCTTCGTTTTCCTGTAAGAATGACTTCAACCTTCTCATTTTGTTCTTTGTAATATTGAACAACATCAAGAAATTTATCAGGTCCTTTCGAAAGTTTTGGAGAAGAAAGATCATTTCCTTCTGTATCTCTTTGAAAAGAACCAATATAGAATTTATTTTTCTGTAAATTAAATTCTGTTAATAATTTTTGTTTATTTTTTATTTCAAACCAAATATTTTGATTTACCCAAAAGGGAATTACATTGATATTTTTATTTGTTAACTTTTTTAACTGATTAGATGTTTTAAGTGAAATTGTATGATACTCGTCAACAAAATTATCTCGTAGATAGAAATTTTCTTTCTCTTGATCATCAAATTTTTCCTCATCAATATGATGGATAGTACAAATTACCTTTTTGGAAATTAAATGCCTGGTAGGAACTTTTTTCCACATCCATGGAGCTATTAACCAAATAATTTTTGCTCTGCTTATTCTTTTTGTAGAATTTTGACCATTGTATTCGTACCACTCTTTTCTAAACCGATCAACAATCCAGTCCTCGTTCAACTTATTTAAAAAAATCATCGTACCTCTATTGGTGTTGTATTTTTTCGGACACAATCAGCATAATACTTCTGTTTATCATAAAAATTTGTAGAGATATTGTTATTCATGTTTAGATCATAAAGTGGTTGATTCAAAATTGATATTTTAGATTTTGCTTTTAACAAATCTGACATTAGCTTGTAATCTTGCGCATAATAAAATTTTTCGTCATAACAGTTAACGGTTAGAAGACTTTTTTTCTTTATCAACAGAGATCCATGTATAAATGGATTTTTGAATTTTAATAATAATGATTGTGGTAAATAAAAACTTAAACCTGGAATTAATTTATTTGTTTGAACGACTCTAGCGCGTGTAGTACATCCATCTAAGTTTTTCTTAGAAATATAATTTAACTGCATTTCGAAACGTTTTTTATGACTAAAGTCATCGGCATCTTGACGAGCAATAAATTGCCCTTCTGACAAGCGAATTAATTTGTTTAAGGATTTTGTTAAGCCCAAATTTGTATCATTTCTATAGACTTTTATTTTTTCATAATTGTCTTCTAAGTTTTTACAAATTGAAAAAGTATTATCATTTGAAAAATCATCCATAATCAAAAATTCAAAATTTTTATAAGACTGATTTATTATGCTTGTTATGGATTTTTCTATTGTAGTTTCTGAGTTGTAAACACTCATCAAAACAGATATAGAATATTTATTATTCATAATCTATTATTGATTTAAATTTATCTACAAATAAGGACTCATCCAGAAGATTGATTAAAAATTTTTTATTTTCAATTCCAATTTCTTTCAATAATTTTTCGTCTTTTACATTTAAAAGTTTTGATCTAAGATCTTGATAGTTAAATTGTACAAATTTTAATTTATAGTCCAAAGGAAAAAATTCTTTTATACCTCCTGTGTCTGGAAATATTGATGGTACTCCTAATAGTGAAGCTTCACATAATAAAGTTGGTTGTCCTTCATAAAGTTTTGTAGCAGTTACAACTGCTAATGATTTAGATATTAATTTTATTGTATCTTCATTACTAATAATTCCTAAAAATTCGATTTTTGGTTCTTTAAACTTATCTTTTAACATGTTTAAATTAGGGCCTCCACCAATAATCTTTAACGTAACGCCTTCAAGCTTTGCTTTTATAAAGGCATCAATTAACACATCCACACCTTTCTCGTCAGAGATTCTTCCAGCATAAACAATAAATTTTTTATCTTTTATAGTTTCATTATTGTTCACAATATTTGTAATATTTGGAAATATAAAGATGTTGTCGTTCTTTAGTAAAACTTTGGATAAATAAGATTTATGAAATTCTGTTAAAACTAAAATTTTTGTTTTTTTATGTTTTAATATTTTAAAGTATTTTTTACCATAAATTATTACAAAAAGAGACTTTAATTTAGAATCTAAGAAATAAGAATTAAAAACACCCATGTCACTTTTATTTAGACCACATAAATTACAATAATTAGATGATCGGAAATGATTTTTTGACAATATAAATCTCGTACAATCATATCTAAAATTATGAATCTTTATTGCAAAAGGTATGTTTCTTTTATTAAGAAATTTAAAAATTCCGTTAGAGCCTTTGAACCAAGTATTATGAATATATACAAAATCAGGATTGAATTTATTAATAGCATCATTTAATTTTTTTTCACTTCCAAAGTTTCTATTTATAAGAAAATAAAAAAATTGCAAGAAATAATTTTCGATATCATTTGAGTAATAAAGAGTTTTGACATTAAATGTTTTTTTTAAAAATTCGGTTTCATTATCAACAGCAATATCTTCTCCACCAGTACTTCTATATTTTGTATGAATAATCAATATATTCTTCATTTACAATTTCACTAACTTAAAAGAAAATGTTGTCACTTAGTTAATATTAACGTAATGAGAGTTATTCTATTCTTTACTTATGGGATTTCATTATTTGAGTGGAAATCTAGCGGTTTGCTTGAAAGAGAAATATATTTTTATAAATATTTAAATGATAAATTTAAAGTTAAATTTACATTTATAACCTTTGGGGAAAGTGAAGATAAAACAATCCTAAATTATCCATTTATAGATGTAGTTCCTGTTTACGAATATCTAAAATATGACAAAAACAAATATATAAGGTTTATAAGATCTTTTATGATCCCAATAAAATTAAGAAAAAAAATCGTAGAAGGAGATGTATTAAAAACAAACCAACTACTTGGCTCTTGGATAGCAATTTTATCAAAATTAAAATACACAAAACCTTTGATTGTAAGAACGGGTTATGATTTATATTCATTTAGCAAGATGAATAAAAAAAGATACTTCAAACAACTTTTTTATTATTTGTTAACTCGTATTTCCTTAAAATATTCTGATATTTATCTTGTAACTTCAAAAGCAGATAAAGAAAAGCTTAAAGAAATGTCAATTAAAAATTATTACAAAGTAAAGATAAGGCCCAATTGGATGAGAATTCAAGAAACGAACGTTTTCAATAAAAGATACAAGAATAAAGTAATAAGCGTTGGAAGAATTGAGGAACAGAAAAATTTTTTTGAGTTAATCGATGGATTAAAAAATACAAATATAGAAATTGATATTTACGGAGAAGGTTCACAAAAAAATAAATTAATTGAGTATGCTAACAAACAAAAAGTTAATTTAAAAATTAATTCTCCAGTACCAAATGATGTATTAATTAAAAAAATTCAAGATTATAAAATTTTTATTTCAAGTTCTAAATTTGAAGGGAATCCAAAATCTATATTAGAAGCTATGGCGGCTGGATGTGTTGTTATTGCAAAAAAAAGTGAAAACATAAGTGAATTAATACAAAACTCTGAAAATGGATTACTTTACGAGGAGCCAAAAATTATTGAAAATTTATTATCAATATATTTAAATAATGAAAAAGACTGGTCGAATATATCAATCAATGCTGTCCGGCATATCAAGAATTTAAACGGAATAGAAGAGATTGCTGAAAATGAAATTTCTGATTATGAAGCTCTAAATATTTCTAATTGAACGTGTTTCATCCTTCACGTCAATGTGTATATGAAAATCGTAAGAAGTTTCTGAGATACTATGTGTTGAGTTAATTATTGTTAATGAACTATTTTTTAATTCGTTATTAACTAATAACTTTGAGTCATAATCAAGATTCGAGGTTGATTCATCAAGTATCAAAATTTCCGGCTCAGATAATAAAGCTCTTATAAATGAAATCTTTTGCATCTGACCTGATGAAAGTGATTTATTTGTAATAATATCGTCAAGATTAAATTTCTCATCATCAAACAGGTTATACTTTTCTATCATTTTTAAAATCTTTTTATCATCGATAGATGAATAGTTGCCGTAAAGTAAATTTTCCCGTACTGATCCTTTAATTATCAATGGAGTTGCACCAACATAAGAAAACTTATCAGAGAATGATTGAATTGAACCACTTTCTGGAATTAATATTCCTGTAATTATTCCCATTAAAGTTGATTTTCCTGAACCATTGTCGCCACTAACAATTGTGTGAGCTGATCTAAATATTGATAAATTCAAATCATGAAACAAATATTTATCACTTCCAAGATACCTAAAAGAAACTCTATCAAGGTTTACAGAAACATCCCTTTCTAGATTTTGATTTAATTTAAATACTGGATTTAAACTTTTTAATTTATTTTTTTCGAGTTGGTTTAACTTTTCTAAGTGTACATGTGAGTTAAATACGAGATTTAAGGTATTATTAAAATTTCCTAAAGTTTGAAAAAGTCTAAGCATTATGCCTATAAATTCTAAAGTCAGAAACCTCACAAAATCAAAAAATACAATCAATATGGATAAGATAAATATTGTGATAAAGTTTGGGGTTATATTATTTATTGCACCAAACTTATAATTGTTCAAAACAGATGAATAATATTTTCTTAATGTTTGTCTAAACTCATTTGTCTCTCTTGTTGTGGTGTCAAGAATTTTAATCAAATATATATTTTCCAAAACTTTTTGGATTGTTTCTAATGTTTTATGTTCATTCAAATAAGCTTCATGTATGTACTCTCTTCCTTTCTTTAAGAAATATCTTGTAGGAAAAAACAATACCAATGAACCAATTAAAAAATAGATAACAATATCTAAGCTTGTAGTTAGCAAATATATCGAGTAAATTGCAATCTGAAAAGCATAGTTTAAAGAAGATGCAAGCGCACCATAAAAATAAGAAACGTGCCTACTAAGTTCGTTGACATAAAAATAAGCATCAGCGACAGAATAATTACTTTTATCAAAAACTTCACTCATTAGATGTGTTCTTAAGCTTTCCTCAACCTTAAGTTGTAATGATTGTATATTTATTCTTTCAACAAAAACAAAAACAAATCTTAGAATGACAATTATTGGCAATAAAAACAGATTGTCAGTTATTAACTTTATATAGAATGCCTCATTTATATTTGATTTATCAATTAAGTTAGCAAATACCAGAATGACTAAGATGTCAAAAAATACTGTAAGATTAGCAAGAATTACAGAAAGTAAAATTCTAATCTTTTTTTTATCAACACCAGTAAGCTGCGAAACAAAAATTACATCTTTAAATATATTTTTATATTTCATTTCATTAATTATCCTAACAATATTTCAAATATTAAAATATTTAGTTTTTGAAAGTTCTTTTTTAGGGTTTTGAAAACACCCATCTAACATTTGCAGGAATCATAATAGACGATTGCTTATTTGAAAACTCACTAAGTTAATCGACCATCTTCCAGAGATGTAACGATGCTATCGTTCTATAAGGAGACCATTTCTTTGCATATTCCTCATACAAATTCCATGGGCTTTCATGTTTAATCATTCCTAAATTGTTCATTGCTTGTCTTAGGCCAGCATCTTTTGATGAAAAAATATCAAACTTTCCAATGCAAAATATTTCAAACATATTAATCGACCAAGGACCAATTCCAAAAATTGATATTAATGTTTCACTTAATTTTGATAAATCGTCAATATTCTCTCTCAAATAAAGATCAGAAAGTTCTTTTATTGTTCTGGATTTATTAGTACTTAAACCTAATTTTTTTATTTCATTTATCGTTTTATCTCTAAAGTGCTTTTCGTTTAAATATTCTGTATCAAAGTTTGTTCTTATATTTTTAAAAATAGAATTCGCAGCTTTTGTAGAAATAAATTGTGAAATCACAATACCGACTAAACTATCAAATTGATTTTCCTTTTTTGGTTTAAATACAATATGACCATTTGTATCAATTATATTTTTTAATTTTGGATCTTTTTGTCTAAGATATTCTTCTTTTTTTGAAAGTTTCAATGTTTTTGTAACTATTTAAGGCAATCAATTATTTTCTTATCATTCTGCAACTGATTAGCCACACGCTTTTTCAATATACTCAATGACTTGTTTGTTGGTAATTTTAATTACACCACTGTCTGATTTTGCTTTTTCCCACAAAAATATGTTGTCAATAAATTCTTCAGGGTTATAGAAATTTCTCCAATTTAAATTTTTTAAAGCTTTTTTTGAATTTATTCTAAGTTCTTTTGCTTCGGAATATTTATCATTACTATCAACAATTATTTCAATAGGTGATTCAAATTTTTCAACTAATTTTTTTGTTAATTCAAAGACAGTTATATTCTCAGCTGTTTCTGAGCTTAAATTATATTTTTCAGAAATATTATTTTCAAAATTTTCCTGAGCAACTAATAGATATCCTCCTACTGAATCTAACACAAATTGCCAAGGCCTTATGGAGTCGGGGTTCCTTAAGTTAATATTTTGATTACTGCTTATGGAGGTAATTATATCGGTTAAAAGTCTATTTTCTCCACCATCTCCTCCACCTAAAACGTTACCAGACCTTACTCTGGATATTTTATTTCTAGTTTCTATATCATTGTTGAAAGCATCTATAACATTCTCTAATCCTACTTTTGAAGCTCCATAAAATTCAAATGACCCTAATGCACTTTCTTCTGTGTTTATTTGTTCTGGATGCTCATACACCTTATCTGTCGTAGCTACAACTACTCCCATCCTTTTTTTTGACTTTGTAGTTATGTTTAGTAGATTAAAAGACCCTAGAATATTTATTTCAAGAGTGTCTTTTGGATTATCCTTTGCTCTATGAACTAAAGATTGAGCAGCTAAATGAAAAATAATATCTGGTTTAAGATCTTGGATAAAATTTGCTAATTTATCACTATCCCTTATATCAATGAAATCCTCATTTTCAATTTTTTCATACTGTGAAAAAGTTTTATATATTTCGCTGGAATTTTTTTGTATAGATAAACCATAAACATTTGATCCAAGCTCTTTAAGTAATAGAAACATCCAAAAGCCTTTGAAACCTGTATGTCCTGTAATCAAAACTTTTTTATTTTTCCAAAAATTTTTATCAATCATAAAGCCAGCTCAATTCATTATTGTTTATTCTTTCCTCAACTATTTCTTTTTCACGAATGGTATCTATGGGATACCAAAAACCAGTGTGCTTGTAGGCAGCTAAATTAGACGTGCTAGTTAATGTTTCCAGGGGCTTTTTTTCAAATATAGTTTCATCACCATCTATATACTTTAAAACTTCTTTACTTAATACAAAAAAACCTCCATTTATCCAACCTGCGTGTGCACTTATTTTTTCTCCAAAGTTGGAAACTATATTACCTTCTAAAGTCAAACTTCCAAATCTAGCAGGAGGTCTTACAGCCGTAACTGTTGCCTGTTTTTTATTCTTTTCATGAAATTGAATTAATTTTTGTATATTTATATTTGATATGCCATCTCCATATGTAGCTAAAAATATATTGCCTAAATACTCTTCAGCTCTTTTAATCCTTCCCCCTGTCATTGTTTTAATTCCAGTATCTAAAACCTTAATTTTTATATCTTTATTTTTATAAAAGTACTCATGATCATCGTTTACTTTTTGTCCTTCAAAATATTCATAAATATATTCAATTTTATGACCACCTAAAATAATAAATTCTTTTATTCCAAATCGTATATATTGATCGATAATATGAAGAAGTATGGGCTTATTGTTAATTTCAATCATAGGCTTAGGCCTTACTTTAGTTTCTTCAAGAAATCTTGAGCCTTTACCTCCAGCTAATATTAGTGCTTTCATCTTTTTTTATTATTAAGAAATATTTTGGTTTCATCAATTATAAAATCTAACATTTCAAGGTTTAATCCAGGGTAAACACCGAGCCAAAAAGCGTTATTCATAATTTGATCTGCAATAGGAAACTCCTTGTTCTCAGAAATATTACTATTAATGTAGGCTGGTTGCTTTGTAATGTTGCCAGCAAATATCAGCCTTGTCCCAATTTTTCTTTCTTGATAAAACCTTAGAAGATCTTCTCTAGTAAATTTCGCATTATCATTTAACATTAAGGGGAAGCCAAACCAGCTAGGGTTTGTATCTTTATACCAAACAGGTAAATCAAACTCTTTAAAATTTTTAAATTCATTGTATAGATAAGAAAAGTTTTCTCTTCTAGTTTTTATAAAACTTTCTAATTTATTTAATTGAGATATTCCGATTGCAGCTTGCATGTCTGTTGCTTTTAAGTTGTATCCAATGTGAGAGTATATATATTTATGATCATATCCGGGAGGTAAATTTCCCAACTGCCAGTCAAATCTTTTCTTACAGGTATTGTCCTTACCAGGTGGACAATAACAATCTCTTCCCCAATCGCGTAAAGATTCTATTATTTTTTTTAATTTTGTGTTGCTCGTTAACACAGCTCCACCTTCTCCAGTAGTTATATGGTGTGCTGGATAGAAAGATAGAGTTGCTACATCTCCAAAAGTGCCTACATTTTTTCCTTTATAAGTTGATCCAAAAGCATCACACATATCTTCCATTAAAAAGAGATCGTACTTATCAGCTAGTTTTGTAATCTTATCAAGGTCAATAGGATTTCCTAATGTATGGGCTAGAACTATACCTTTTGTTTTTTCGGAGATCTGAGATTCTATTAAGTCTGCATCTATATTGAAGGTACCTTTTTCAGCATCAACTAAAACAGGTGTTAAGTTATTTTGAAGAATCGGATTTAGGGTGGTTGGAAAATTTACTGCTGATGTAATTACCTCAGCTCCATCATCAATATTATGTAATATTTTTAATGACGTCAATGCTAATAGGTTTGCAGAAGAGCCACTATTTACAAAAAGTGCATGCCTATGTCCGGTAACGTTTCTAAGTTTTTTTTCAAATTCATCAGTAAAATCACCACTAGTCAACCACAAGTCTAAAGAGCTTCTTATTAAATATTCTAAATCTTCTTTGTCTAAAACTTTTCCTGACACTGGAATGCTAGAAATATTAGGTATAAAAGGACTTTCGGAATTGAAATCTTCGAAATATTTGTTAGATAACTCAATAATTTCCTTAATTAAACTATTTTTATCCATAAATTGAAGTTTATATACATTATCAAGAAATGTTTAACCATACCCAATTAAGAGACTTGAAAATAATTACTTTTATTGATTTATAATAAAAAAATGAATCCTAATTTGGTAATAGTAGTGTCTAATTCTAATAAATATCCAGCTAAATTTTTGATTCCAATATTAAAAGCTACTTGGGGTAAAAGCAATAATATAAAGATAATTTATTATCAAGGAGATTCTAATGAATTCAAATTAGTAGGTTCAGATCTTTACGTCCCAGAATCGGGTAAAGACTCACGGCAATGGATTAAAACAATCAAAGCTTATGAATGGGTTTATAAAAATATTGAATTTGATATCTTATTTGGTGTAACTGCTTCTTCTTATTTAAATTTTCAAAACATGATTAGTTTTTTAAAAAACGAGTCTTCAAAAAATCTTTATTGCTCATTACCTGATACATATCCACCCTATCCCATGGAGGGAGTATCAGATATTAAGTTCGGTTCTGGAGCAGGTTTGTTTTTATCAAAAGATTTGGTCCGGTTACTTATTGAAAAACAAAATATGGTTGATAGCTCTTTACCTAATGATGTCGCTTATGGAAAGCTATTTATACACGATCATAAAATAACTCTTACAGAAGGTAAAAGACAAGACTTTAGAAAGTTTCCTCGAAGTAAAGAAATTGACTTAGGACAATATCATTATAGATTTGACATTAAGGCAAATAAATATCCAAGATATCTTGAAATTTTTCTTTTACTGTATATTCATTTCAACGTATTAAAGAAAGAAGGTTTTGTAAAAAAAATCTTTAATTTTGTATTCGAATTATTTTTTATATCTATATTTGAATTTTTGAGACTTTTAAATCCATTATTTTTTCTACCGCTCTTAAATAAAGCAAGGTATCAAATATTAAAGTTTTCTGTTCGGTTGATTAAAAGTAATCGTATATCACTATATATGGCAAAACTCATAAAAAGATTCGTGAGTCAATAAATACTTTAAAATAGATAGTTTTACTAATTTAATCCAGTTATTAAAAAAAATAACTGGATTACCAATATGCTTTAAGTTCTAATTGTCTTTCCTAAAGTCTTCTTCTCCTTTTTCAATATCAAAACCTCTATTTAATATCTTTTTTAGCATTAATTCATTTTTGCCATAAGGAGTATCCATTTGATTAATTTTAATTGGATCATCTGGATTTATGTCTTCAAGAATTAATTCACCTTCTACTAATTCTCTACAAGACAACTGTCCACGTTGAAGTGGAATTGCCATAAAATAATCATCATGTTGTAGCCTATCCCCTTTTTTTAGTTTTTTTGCTGCATATACACCTCGTACAAGTTTGTCTAGATATTCGATTTCTCTTTTAACCGGTATTCTTTTTTGAGTTCCTGGAGCACCGCACATTTCTTTAGCTAAATGGTATGCGCTTAACCATTGATCTATTTGTTCAGGTAAAGAACAGTAAGGTGAAACTGTATATTCACCATCTTCAATATCAACATGACGCTCCCAAGTACGTGCACCCTTAGCATAGCTTACGTACATAGAGGCTTGCCATGATGTCATTTCATGACTTGAAAATCCTATTACATTATTCGGAAATCTATTTACTAAAAAGTCAATTTGATTTAGCTCAAGCTCATAATCCTCCGAGGGATACAAAGAAACGCAATGATTAAGTGCTAAAGGTATTTCTCTTTTGTTAAAAAAAGTCACTACGTCATCTACATCTTTAAGAGATGACCCTCCTGATGAAACTATAGTTGGCTTTCTTATTGAAGCAATTTTTTCTAACAATGGCCAATCATTTATATCAGAACTTGCAACTTTCATTATATCTAGATTTAGTTTTTCAAATAAGTCTACGGATTTTTCATCAAAACAGGTTGCCATTGGGATCATGCCCTGATCTCGAGTAAACTCGACAAGCTCTGACATTTGGTCTTCTGTCAATTTAGTTTTTTTTGTTTTCCAAACGTATCTCATATCTTCTCTATCTTGAAATTCCGGATGTATAAAAGAATCCACATCTCTAAACTGAAACTTTATTGCTGCTTTTACGTTGTTATGTCTTATTACTCTTGAGTAATCATGAATTATTTTTTTGCCTCTTTCAACACTACCCCAATGATTATTTGCAATCTCAAGAACAAATAGGTCTTCAAAAATTTTATTTTTATTCACAATTAAACCTTTCTGTATCTTTTAATTTTTAATATTTTATGATGAGTATTAAGAACTTCATTTTAAACTATGATAACTTTCTTATTAAGAAATTCAATTATTTATATATGCATTAACACTTGTGAATATTCTTTAAGTTTTAAGGTATATTACATAAATATCCAAAAAAGACATCAATAACTAAATAGCTATAAATAAATTATTTAATATATGTTTTAATAGACTATGAATAAGTTTTTAAATATTAAATTAACAACCAATGATGGATCTAAAAACTCAGATATTTATGAATTCGTTGGCAACTATGAAAGTGAATTTAATGGTTGTAAATTTTGGATAAATTCTGACTATAAGGAAGCTGATGTTTGGTTTGTTATTGAAGATTTAAACAGTCCTGTAATGAATACAAATATTGAAAGAGGAAGGACTATATTTCTCTCTAGTGAAACTTCCTGGTATGAAGATTATTTTACTAAAAAACACAAAAAAGCTTTTCTTGATCAATTTGGACGAATTTATTCTTGCTATGAAACAGGTTTAAAACAAGTCTACGATATTCCGTTCTTGACCTGGATGATAAACAACAATCATATTAAAACAGAAGGTGTAAAAAATTCTCGAGACATAAATTATTTTATGAAACTGCAGCATTTAGAAAAGACAAAAAAGTTAAGTATTATTTGCTCAACAAAATCATTTACAGATGGGCATAAGAAAAGACTTAATTTTGTATATAAATTAAAAGAATACTTTCAAGATGATCTTGATTGGTTTGGGAATGGCATTAATCCAATACAGTCTAAATGGGAAGGAATTGCACCATATAAATATCACATTGCTATTGAAAACAAATTTAACAAATACATTATGTCAGAAAAATTGTACGATTCTTATTTAGGTTTATCAATGCCTATTTATAGTGGATCAAGTAATGTGAATAAATATTTTTCTGACAAATCTTTAATAAAAATCGATATTAATAATTTTGAAAAATCAATCGAAATTATTGAAAAAGCATTCAATGAAAATTTATATGAAAAGAATTGTAAATATATTGTTGAATCTAAAAATAAAGTTTGTAATGAACTAAACCTTTTTTACAGACTTTCCGTAATAGCTAAAGAAATTGACAAGAATGAAGAAAAAGGTACGAAAAAAAAGGTGACAATAAGAAATAAAAATTACTTCGAAGAAAGAAGTAAGAAAATTGAAAATTCTAAAAAACTAACTATAAATTTTTTTAAAAAAATATTTAAAAGATATGTAATTATATGAAAATATTAATTTTTGGTGCAACGGGATGGTTGGGGAAAAACACTATTAGCTACTGCCAAAAAAACTTTAAAAGTGCAGAATTAATTTGTGTTGGTTCAAAAAGTAGGAAGTTTAGTTTTGGTGGCACTGATTACGATGTTATTTCATTCCAAGAATTTTTATCTATTGAAAATATGTCATTTGATTATTTTTTTAATATTGGTTTTTTAACTCAAGAAAAAGAAGAGCTATTAGGTAAAAATTTATATATAAATAAAACAACTGAGATAATTAATGGATTCAATACTTTTTCAAAAAAAAATACAATAAAGAAAGCGTTATTACTATCATCCGGTGCTGTTTATTGGAAAAATACAGATAAAGAAAATTCCTATACACTTCAGAAAATTTTTCAAGAGGAAGCTTTTATAAAGAAATGCGTAGATACCAATATACAATTTATTGTTGCAAGAATATTTTCAATTGTAGCTCCTTTCTATACATTGGATGATAATTATGCATTTACCTCTTTCATTAATCAAGGATCTCAAATGAAAAATATTAAAATAACTGCAAAAAGTAAAGTGTTTAGATCTTATTTAGTTTATGAAGATCTCCTTAGGTATTTTTTTTCTGATATAAATAATAAAACTATTGATGCCTGGACTGAAAACTTAGATATTGAATATCTTGCAAACATCATTTCAAAAATTTATGGGGTACAAACTATTTCAAATTACGAAACTAATGTTTTAGATGATATTTATAACAGCAAAGAAACTATTTTTAAAAATGAATTACATAAACCTACTAAGATAAATTATTCTTTATTGGATAAATATATTAATTTAACAAATCGAAATGAATAATAAAAATTCATTAAAAAATCTAATTTAAATTTATTGCCTCTAACTCTTCATCTGACAAAAATGGAAACATATCAAAAAGTTGATTTGATACCATTTTTCCATTTTCCAATATTCTAGATGAAGGTTTTGGTTGAAATCCTTGCTTATCTGAAACCATAATTTCACAAAGCATAGGACCTTTTATCCTTAAAATAGATTTAATGTCTCTGTCAATTGTGTTTTTAGATACAAGTTTTTTGTACTTTAAATTATAAGCAGCGCTAATTTTTTCAAAATTTGGAAAATTAAGACCATTTTTCGGTCCTGTCCCAGAAATATTGTCAGGAAAGTAGTTCTCTTGGGTTTGCTTTATTGACAGATAACCACCGTTGTTTATTACAAAAATTTTTAAGTTTTTGTTACTTTTTGACGCTGAGGCTAAGTCTTGCAAGTTCATTTGGATACTTCCATCACCTTCAATACAAATTATTTGTTTATTTGTTGCACAACTTGCACCAATGCTTGCAGGCAAACCATATCCCATTGAGGCAGATCCAGAATTAGAAAAGAGTCTTTGGCCTTTTTTTATATTTGCAACTTGGAAAGTTGCTATACAGGCTGTTCCATCGGAAGTTACCACAATTTCATTGTTTTTAAGATTTGCAAAAAGAGAAATAATAAATTTATATGGATTTATTTTCTGGGTATCAAGAAAATTTTCTTTTTTAGCTTGATATTTGTTATAAATTTCTTTTGAATTTTTAAGATGTTGTTGATGAGATAGATTTTTAAAGTTATTTTGTTTATCTAAGAGATCTTTAAAGAAATACTTTAAGTCATAATGTATTTTTAAGTCAGGTTTTATTGTTCTTTTCTTAAATTCTTCTTTATCGATATCAACCATCACTAGATATGCATCTTTAGCGAAAGATTTAAAATTATAACCCGTTTGCCTTACATTTAGCCGTGTGCCAATCGCAAGTATTAGGTCTGATTTGTGAACATTTATATTTCCAGCACGATCTCCAATTGTTCCCTGACGACCAACATAATTTACATTGTTCTCATCAATCAAATCAATACCATTAAAAGATGTAACAACAGGTATATCCGATAATTCTAAAAAATTTAAAAGTTCTTTTTGGGTATTTGATACTCGAACTCCACTTCCTAATATAATAATTGGTTTTTTAGAAGACTCTAATTTCTTAATTAATAAATCCAAATCTTTTTTCTGACCAATTTTAGGATTCTTGAATGAAAAACTTTCTAACTGATCATCCTTAGTATATTTTGCATTTTGTATATCAATTGGAACATCAATCCAAACAGGGCCAGGTCTACCTAGCGTGGCTATATTGTATGCATAATTAGTTATATTATCTAAATATGCTGGGTTATTGATCTGATATGAAAATTTAGTTATTTTTTTTACCATTGAAATTATGTCATTTTCTTGATCTCCTAGTTGGCGAAGCTTTGAATTTTTTCGATTAATAGTTTCTCTTTTTACCTGTCCTGAAATTACGATTAAAGGTATTGAGTCTGTCCAAGACCCAAATACTCCATTAATTGCGTTTATTCCACCAGGGCCACTGGTTACACAAACTACTGCTGGTTTTCCTGTTACTCGTGCATAACCTTCAGCTGCCATTGCGCATGATTGTTCGTGATGCATATACTCTATCTTTAGTTTATTATTCCTGCTCAAAGCATCATTTAAATGCATTGATCCACCACCATTGACCATAAATACTTGGTCTACGCCCAAATCTACAAGGTTACTAGCCAACCTGTCTGCAATTCTCATAAATTACATAGTAGTTAATATTATCTTGATGAAATTAAATAATCTTAAATTCTTCACGATAGCAATTTCATATTTCTTGTTAAGTTCTTTGGGCCTGGGGCTAGTTTTTTATAATACAAACTTAAGTTATCCAAATTTAGTTGGCACCCAATTAAAGAATTTTATATTTAGTGATTTAGGTATTTTTGGAAACGTCTATACAGAAGTAATCATCTACTTCTTAGTTGCATTAATAAATGTATTTGTATATATTATTTTTCAAATCTTAAGTAAAAATAAATTAGATTTTATATCTCCTTTGGTAATCAATTTATCTGTGGTTTTATTTTTGTTATATTTCATGAGAATATATCAGCTACCTAGAACATATTTAGGGTCTTATTTTTTAATATTTTCAGTATTGTTTTTACTTTTTTTAAGAATAATTAATAAAAATGAGACAATTTATTTGATTTTATTTCCATTATTACTTTTATTGGGAAATATTTTAACAATCAATGTTGAATTAAATGTACAGAATGAATATTTTCTTACTGAAGAAATTGTGGTTAATAAAGAAATTGTTTCAAGCCCTACCACCCTCCCAATCGAAGGAGAGTATAAAAATCAACCATATACTTTTATGGGGGAATATAAAGTTGGCTTAGATTACATGTTAAAAAAATACTCAATGTGTTGTGAAGAATTAAGCTACCAAAAAAACGGTCAGAAGAATGTTGGCTATTTGGAAATTATTGAAGATGAAATAATATTTGCAAACGGATATGGTGAAATCTTCATTTCTGATAAAAATGACTTTTTAACAAAAGATGAGTTTTTTCCAGAATTTATAGATTCAAACTTCAGTACTCTAATTAACAACAAAGAATTATTAGTAAAAGATTTTTCAAGTGATAACGATGGCAAGATTTTAGACAATAGTTGGTATTCAATCAAAGACCTAATTTATATAGGTGATTTTCTATATCTGAGTTATATAGAAAAAAAGGAAGAAAATTGTATAAATATGGAAATTCTTAGAGCAAAGCTTAGTTCAGATTTTATAAACTTTGAAAGATTCTTTACATATGATGAATGTGTGCCTACAGATGGAATATTCACAGCACATCAATCAGGTGGTAAAATTCTAGAACTTAATGATAATGAAATAGCTTTTACACTTGGTGATTTTAGGCAATATGAGAGACCTCAAGATTTGAATAGTATATTTGGTAAAATTTTAAAAATCAATTTGAGTACACAAAATTATGAATTTATTTCAATCGGACATCGAAATCCGCAAGGTTTATCAAAAACCCTAAATGATAATTTTATTCTTCAAACAGAACATGGTCCTTCTGGTGGAGATGAAATAAATATAATAGATTTAAATACTGTAGAAAATTTTGGGTGGCCTATGGCATCATACGGAGAGCATTATAATTCGACAATAATATTCAACCAAGGTGAAGTTGAAAAATATGCTCCCCTATACAAATCTCATGCAGAATACGGTTTTGTTGAACCTATTTGGTATTTTGAACTTCCAATTGTTAGATCCCATGGTATTGGTGATGTTGATATAAATTACTTTGGCCCTAAAAACTCTTTTTTTCTTGCATCTCAAAATGGACGAGTACTTTATGAAGCTGTGATAAATTTTGATTCTAAATCTATTGTAAATTTCAAGACTTACAAAATTGGAGAAAGAATTAGAGACATTGAATATGATTTTGAATTAAATCAATATTTCTTACTATTAGAAGACACCCCAAGTATTGGTATATTAAGACTTTCAGACTAATAGCAATATAAGTCCACACCAAATGTAGAAAATTCTGTGATCTCTAATTTAAATTTATAGTTCAATTTCAAACTATCTATAAAAAACAATATGTCGCTTAGATGCTCTGGTTTATGATATGTTGATATAACTAAAATTGGCTTATTTTTTTTAATCAATTTTTTTGCTCCTTCTAAGGCATGCAACTCATCTCCTTCAATATCTAATTTTATTAGGTTTGTTTTTGCTTTGAAATTAAAGGTATCTAGTTTTATAAAAGATGCCACTGCTTCTGTATCATCGCTTCTTTTACTACTAGTGTTTCCCAGATTATCAAATTTTAGATCTATATTTTCATTAAAGATTCCCTTGTTTATTAACTGAGTAGAAATATTTTTAAATTCAGTTTCTTCTAGTAATTTAAAGTTTTTAATATCAGGTTCAAAAGCAGTGTATTGGTTAACTTTAAATCCAGAATTAAGTAGGAAGTTCAAAAATTCTCCACGAAAAGCTCCCCCATCAAGAACGTTTAATTTGTTGTCAAAAGAATTAATAATATTAATTAGAGAAACTTTTTCTAAGTTAGGTTTCGGCGCGGCATCAATAATACCTGTAGTTCGAAAATTAACAATTTTATCAATATTATTTAAACTTTCTAAATCTTTAAAAAAAGAACTAATGAATTTAACGTCATACTTATAATCTTTCAAATACCAGTAATTATTTTCGAGTTGAAAATTAGGAAATTGGTTCAAAAATTCATAAATAGAAAAAATAGATTCAAATCCAAGTTCTAAAAGGTCTTTCTGTATTTCTTCCAGATCTACATAATGATTATGTAAAGAGATTATTATCGGATACTCTTTTTTTAACACATTCGCGTCTTTCAGATTGATTATACGAATACCCTTTTTGTTTTCTGATTTATAATTTTTGTCTATGACTCCAGTTAAATATAAGTTAGAATTTTTAATTTGATTAATGATGTGCTTACTTGTTGAGCCGTAGCCATAAAAATAAAGTTGATTTTGATTATTTTCTAAAGTGTTTTTTAATAAATTATTTACAATACAAATGATTATATCTTATTTAGTTTAAGTTTACGCTGGATGCTGGTAAGCAATATAAGAAAAGAGATAGATTCACTAGATTTATGGCAAATAGTCGACTTAGTAGTACAAAATTAAGTAAATATTTATGGTTAATTACTTATCCCATAATTTAGGGAAATAAGAGTCTGGTTGACTAGGAACATTTTTTTCATCTAGAGGATGTGGTATTGAGGCATCTTTACCTGTAGGGTTAATATATTTTTTATTTAAAAAAGTCATTTCAACAACTTTAGGTATCCTTATACCTTTCATAGTTGTTGAAGGACAACAGTTATTTTCATGAATATGTACAACAGAAAATTCACTTAAGATTTTTTCAAAAACACCAGAGACAAAGTGATACCCTACAGGTTCAAATAAAAATTTTGAAAATTCATGAAATTCAACGACGAGAATTTTGAAATTACTTAATATTTTATGTGGTATGTCATACAAAACTTTGTACTCATAGCCCTCTATGTCCATTTGCAATATGGACTCTCCGCTGTTTTCACTTACTGAGTCGTTGAACCAATCTTCAAATGTTATATTTTCTTTATTATTGTAAATATTTAAATTCTTTTTTAAAAATTTAAAAGAAGGATCTTCAATTGGAAGACTACTTATGGAAAGATCACACATAAATGATTTTATACTATAGTTTTCACTTAATTCTTTTTCAAAACTTACATTATCGTCAACACCTGGTGAAAAGCAGTACTTTATTCCTTCTAAAACATTTGGAACCAAATAACCTCCATCATTATTTCCACCTATTCTTATTAATCCTTCTTGGATATCTATAGGCTTTATACTATTAAAAAAATTTCTCAAGTTTGTATCACCAGAATAATTATTAATGATGTAATCTTTTTTTCTAAAATAATCGAATAAAAAATTTCTGATTTTGTATCTTATAAGATTTTTTGGTTTATCTTGCATTACTGTATTTTATCAATTTCTTTAAAAGGCGTCTTTAAGATAAATTTTAAAATTTAAAAAAATTAAAGAATTTTTTTGGGATTCTTTTAATTATTTTTAGAGGCTTTAAAAATATTTTTAAGTTTACAAAAGTACTCTGAAAATTGTATTTAATAAACTCAATTAAAAACATTAGAAAAAAATCTTTTTTTATAAAAATGAAATTACTAAATAAATTATGCTTCCTATCACCATGAATTAAAAAGTGCGTTTTATTCAAAAGATTTTGAATGTCTTTAAAAAAATATTGGTTCTCATAAATTTCAAAAAACTCTGCTTCAGTATGAATTATTTTTACCTTTGATAATAATTCACCAAAACTCTTTAAAGCAAGATACTCTGCTCCCTGTAAATCCATCCATACAAAGTCAATTGTTTCAATACCATTATCTTCACAAAACTTTTCGATTGTAATACTTTCGACAGTTATCTTATTTTGTACATATTTTTCTAAAGGATATTTACCACTTGCCTTAAATAAACTGCTCGCACCAATATTTCCATCTTCGTGTGTAGTCTCTGTTAATTCTGGATCAATTGGATAAAAATCTACTGCTCCATTCATATTTGATACCGCTTTTTCAACTAAAGTTATGTTTTTAAAGCTAGAGATATTTTTTTTTGCTATTTTTATTGCATCTGGATTAGGCTCAAAGCTAAAAATTTTTGCATTATGAAATTTCTTCGAAAACTCAATTGCTTCTTCACAATCCCTAGAGCCAATATCAAAAATATTTATCTCTTCACTCGAATTTGGAAATAATTTTTCTAAAAATACAAAAATTTTAGTTAAATCTTCCATATCAAATTTTATCAAAAAATTACAAATATTAGTGGTCAGAGGCAGAATCGAACCACCGACCCCTTGTTATTCAAATATTGATAATATGTTTCTTAATTTCTCTAGCTACTTTGGATTAAACTAAACATAATGGCATTATTATCATCTAAACAGTTTTATAAAAGACACACAAA